>ENA-OWLR01000426-OWLR01000426.1-metagenome-genome-assembly--contig:-NODE-426-length-13210-cov-6.694033_pt1 | contig 13210 bp, 9 predicted proteins | sample MGYA00245352_ERZ651110 | MGnify/ENA primary metagenome ERZ651110 (study PRJEB26857, sample SAMEA4031765) | metagenome | biome: human; feature: oral; material: saliva | place: Philippines | collected 2014 | study... | reverse complement strand
AAAGAAATGGCTAAAACAAACTGGATGAAATATAAATCCTTGTACTAAAATCATATATAACTAATTTAAACGGGTGTCATTATAATGACACCCGTCTTTTATTACGTCTATTTTATTTAATTAAAATTAAATTGGTAATATACAAGTTGGACTTTCCGCTTTAATAGAGTTCTCCTTCAATGATAATGTACCATCACAATTAATACTAAATAATTGAATGGTATCAGAATCCTCATTGGCAACCCAGATTTCATCTCCTACGGGACTCATCATCGCAAACCGTGGCGTCTTTCCTGTAGAAACATTATCTATAAATTCTAATGTATCAGTAATCGTATCAATTCGATATGTTGTAATACTATCATGTAGTCGATTGGTCACATATAAATGATTTTGATCTGGAGATAAGATAATGGCACTAGCTTGTCCTTTTCCTGTATACCCCTCCGGTAAGGAGCTTATTTCTTGTTGCAAGGACAATGTTCCCATATCACTATTAAAATCATAAGAAGATACGTAATTACCTTTTTCATTGATACAATATATACGTTTATTATCCTTAGTAATAACGAGATGACGTGGTTCACTACCTTCAGGAGCATCTACAGTTGATACTAACTCTAATTTTCCTGTCTTCTCATCTATGGCAAAGCACCATATTCGTTCATATCCAATACCTCGACCTTGCGTTGGTACAAATAAGTATTTACCACTTTGATCTAATATACATTGATGTGCATGAGAAACACCATCAGGTACTATGCCTCCTAAATGATAAGTATATATAGCCTCACCTAGAGAACCATCAGCTAAACGTGGCAATGTTGCAACTGTACCTCCTTGCAAAGTAGCAACAAAGACAAAACGATTGTCCCTACTACAAACCATATATACAGGGTTTTTTCCTGTTGAATCAACTCTATTTAAGAAGGTTAGATTCCCATCTCCTTCTATTTTATAGGAGCTAACTTTATCAAAATCACCATGAACAGCATAAATGAACTTTTTATTGTTATCGGTAATAAGATACGATGGATTATCAAAAGACTCTATAATATTAGAAGGAATCCATTTTTCCTTTACATCAAAAACGCGAATACCTAGGCCCCTTGCATTACGTTCTTTTGTAGTTCTACAACCAATGTATGTGTACATAAATACCTCCTAAAGCATGTATAGCTGATAAAAACCAAGACTACACAGTATTGCAAATATGATGAGCATAACAAAAGTCCAAATAAATAGATGGAAGAATACTTTATTAGTGTCACTTTCTGTAACATCTTCACCTTGTGAATAAGCCGCCATAATTAAAGATCCAGCAGTTGATAAAGCACTGTCTGTGTTGGAACAGTAATACTGTAAACACAGACAGTGCTTTATTCATTTATGAAATTATTAACCAAATAACGACATTTGTTCGTCTTCTGGCAAATCACCACAACATTTAAGTTCTTTCATTGTTTCAATGATTGTAGCAGAAACCTTACAACGACGTTGCAAGTCTTTTAAGGATGTAAACGGTTTTGTCTCCCGTTCTTCTACAATTGCATCAGCAACGGTTTCACCAAGTGAGTCGATAGCTAAGAACGGTGGTAATAGCGCCCCATCCTTAATGCTGAATCGACGGGCACCGGAGTGCTGAATATCTACATTGATAAACCGATAGCCCCGTTGATACATTTCCATGGATACCTCTAAGGCGGACATCAAATCCTTTTCCTTAGGGCTGGCACCACGATCAAGAGCTTTAATACGATTAAATTCTTTCAATTGTGTATTCAAATCACCTGTCATGATCCGTAAATCAAAGGCTTTTGCACGTATAGAGAAATAGGCCGCGTAAAATGCCAATGGATGATATACCTTAAACCACGCAATGCGGAAGGCCATCATAACGTAAGCAACCGCATGGGCACGAGGGAATAGATAGGAAATCTTTTTACAAGACTCAATAAACCATTCAGGAATATTATTTTCTCGCATTTCTTTTTCAAATTCCGTAGTCGCTTGGCCTTGTTTATTTCTCTTTTCAATGCCCTTCCCTTTACGAACATTTTCCATGACGAAGAAACTGTTTTTCTTATTCATACCACGATGAATTAAAAAGTTCATTACGTCATCACGGGTAGAAATGGCTTCGTTCAATTTACAAGTACCATTTTTAATGAGTTCCTGTGCATTGTCGAGCCATACATTCGTACCATGGGAGAAACCAGAAATACGAACAAGGTCAGAGAAGGTTTGCGGCCTAGAATCCTCTAGCATGCCCCGTACAAATTTCGTACCACATTCCGGTACGGCAAGGCTCGCTACTTGGTCCCCTTGCAACTGTTCCGGCGTCAATCCGATACCCTCTGTTGATGAGAATAGACTTAGCGTTCTAGGATCATCAAAAGGAATTGTTTTTGCATCGATACCTGTCAAATCCTCCAACATACGAATAATTGTCGGATCATCATGGCCCAGAATATCGAGTTTTGTCATACGCCCTTCAATAGAGTGATAGTCAAAGTGAGTGGTTAATACGCCACTCTCTTTTTTATTTGCCGGATGTTGAATCGGTGTAAAGTGATGCACATCCATATCCCGAGGACAAACCATGATACCGCCTGGATGTTGGCCTGTCGTATTTTTTACATTTGTAAATCCTTTTGCGAGATGCTCAAGGAATCCACTACGAGCTTGAATATTTCTTAGTTCTGCATATTTCTTTACATACCCAAACGCAGTCTTATCTGCAATGGTACCAATAGTACCGGCCTTAAATACATTATCTCGGCCGAACAATTCTTCCGTGTACTTATGCGCCTTTGCTTGGTAATCACCAGAGAAGTTCAAATCAATATCTGGAACCTTATCGCCTTCGAAACCAAGGAAAATAGCAAATGGAATATCATGTCCATTCGTCTGTAATGGATGACCGCAATTAGGACAGTCACGACGCGGTAAATCGAATCCACCGGCGTATTCACCATTTTCATAAAATTCCGACCACTTACATTCAGGGCAAATATAATGCGGTGGCAATGGATTAACTTCTGTAATCTCCGACATGGTCGCTGCAAAGGACGAACCTACAGAACCACGAGAACCTACGAGATATCCATCATCTAGCGATTTTTTTACCAGCTTATGAGCGATATAGTATAAAACGCCATAACCATTACTGATGATACAATCGAGCTCATAATCTAGGCGTTCTTGTACAACACGAGGCAATGGATCACCATAAATCTTCTTCGCATTTACATAACACATTTCTGTGAAAGCTTCATCGGCCCCTTCGATTTTAGGTGAATATGTACCATCTGGCACTGGCTTAATATCTTCAATACTATCGTTGATGGCCCGTGTATTCGCTACAACAACCTCATAGGCCTTTTCTTCACTCAAATATGGGAATGAAGCTAACATTTCATCAGTAGTACGCAAATGTAAATCCGGTTGTTCATCCGCATCAGGGAACCCACAAGCTGTCAACATAATTTCGCGATAAATCTTTTCTTCTGGTGTTAAATAATGAACGTCACAGGTAGCACATACACGTTTATTGAGGGCTTCGCCCAATTCAATAACCGTCTTATTCATATCGATAAGAGCTTGTTCATCTGGCACGATACCCTTGCGAATTAAGAATGTATTGTTGGTATGTGGTTGAATTTCAAGGTAATCATAGAATGATGCAATCGTTAATAGCTCTTCTTTGGAGGAACCTTTAACAATAGCCTGCATCAATTCACCTGCTTCACAGGCAGACCCTATAAGAATACCTTCACGATGCTCTTCAATGATAGAACGAGGCAAACGAGGTCTCCGTTTATAGTATTCCAAATGGGATATGGAAATCATTTTATACAGATTACGTAAGCCCACCATGTTTTGAGCTAACAAAATAATGTGATAACGAGGTGCCTCGTCTTTTCGTTTTACAACGTCTAAGGATAATTCCTTTTCTAAATCCGCATCATCAACGAGATACCCTTCAACGCCGTAAATAACCTTAACACCTAGTTCTTTACCAAGTGCTTGTGCTTCAGGAAAGGCTTGTACAACACCATGGTCCGTAATAGCAACCGCAGGATGGCCCCATTTTTTGACAGTTTTAAATAAATCCTTAATCGATACGAGTGCATCTTTATCACTCATCTTAGTATGGAGATGAAGCTCAACACGAGAATCTGGTCTGTCTTCTGTCCGTTCATTTGTATTGTCTTCTTCGATAGCTTCGATACTGCGTATAGATAAAATGTAGTCCTTATCAAATCGATCATCAAAGTTAACGCTACCTTGGACACGCACCTTTTGCAATTTCTTTAATTGTTTTAATAAGGCATCCCCTTCTTCGGGGCTATTCGTAAATTTGATAAACTTCATACTGTTCGTATCATCTACGATACTGCCATTTACGATACTTTTACCAGTCCTAGTATCGCGTTTATCAAGGCCAACGAACACACCTTCAAAAATGACACTTGGTGTTTCTACAGTGCCCATGATACTGGAGGTCGTGCCCTCAATGCGGGGGCCTAAAATCATACCCTCATCAGTAGGCGCATCCTTAGGAGCCCGTTGTGGATATTTCTTGCCACCTTTGTGTTGATGTCCACTATTAGCTGAAGATGTAGATGATGAGCTACTAGATACAGATGGATTTCTTGTAGTTACAGACTCATACGATGTGGGGTCTGGATTAAAATAGTCCAATTCCACCGCATCCATAAATGGCACAAACTCATCTGCATAATCTATTTCATCATCGTTATTGCCAGCGAAGGACTTTCCTCGCTCTGGCATTTTTTCTTCCTCTAATTTCTGACGATGCGCTTCAACATCTTCAATAAATTCACCTACACCACAACCACCTGCATAGTAGTACGGTGCAAATTCTTCATCATCGTCATCTACCTTCCACGCAAAGCAGCAAGACGTAGTTGCATTGGTAGGAATCGTATCAAAGGAAATATTTTTTTCTTTGTACCAAGCAGCTAATCGTTCTTGTAATGACACCAATGTTTTAAACGCTGAATCTGCTGCTTGAATGGTTACCTGTTTATCATCACAATTCACATAGAAAGCAGGTTTACTATTCTGTTTTGGTACTACTCGATAACGTACTTTCATTTTTATCCCTTATACCCACAATAGGTCAAACATAAATCCCTAAATCGCCACATATCCCCTTTGCTTGTGCGACTATCTAATATAACCTCATATAATCCTTTTAAGAGTGCTTTTAAAGCCTTTATAGAAATACGAGAACTTGCTTCATAGGCCAGTTTTATAGGGTACGGCTTATAAGAGGCCCCATTTTCTTTACAAAAATTTTCTACCTGTTTAGCTGTCATACCTGCAGCACGACATTCGCTTACCAATAATTGGAGCCGCAACTGTCCTTCGATATAGCCCATAGCGCGGTCGATTTCCTTATAGCTAAACATAAATGGAAATAATTCTAATAAGGTATTCACATCTTGTTTTAATAGAGCTTCTTTAAAGGTAAAGATATTTTTAGCTCCATAATTACTGCTATGTTCCATTAAAAAAGATCTATCTATGTTCTTATGATTACCTAATAACAGAAAATATCGATCAAACTCGGTACGCATAAACGCAACCGGCACATCTTGCCATAACTCCAATAGATGAGATAGATAGTCGTGCCCATCAGACGTCAGCGTATATCCATTAGAGGTGCAATACTGACGAATCCACATCAATAAATCGTCACCTTCTAATCGCTTACATTCCTTATTAGGAATAGATTCTAATATCTTTTTATTTTGTTTTAATCGTTTATCCACCATATCGTGATAGATAATAAGTACTGGATTATCACCGGTATAATTCATCAGTAACTCGGCCAGTGCATCCCATTCTTGACTCTCTTTTTGGCCTGCTTTTTTCAAGATAGGTAGATTGATAAGACAAAATACCTTGGCATCGCCAAATAAAGAATCCTCCATCAATTGTTCTGATATTTTGGAAGGACCTGCTTCATCATGCAATACGCGCACATCTAGATTTTTATGAGATAAGAAAAACTTTTGTTTCTCTTCTTCTATGAGTTGTGGTTCATTACCATAGATTAGATATACTTGATTCATCGCCAGTCCTCCTTTCATAATCGATAGTCCGGAATATATTGATACCCCCATAAATGAACATGTTCTGCATCTGGATCAATGTCTCGCATCGCTCCTCGAGGCATGCTAACAAGCACAGGACGATTCGAATGTAATGCTACAATTTGATTCACCATATACGACTGAGAGGTAATCAAAATAGTGTTCCTCATATCATTTAATTGTAGTTTTTTTTCACCATTTTGTCTATTATAGACCATCACAGACGATATATCATTTTTGTATAAAACAGTATTTTTGCCTGTAGATTGAAATCGTTGAACATGAGCATTTTTTAATGGAATACCAAAACTTTGAAGTCCATTTCTTACGCGAATTTCACTAGCTTTCATAGGAATAGCATCAGGCGTATCAATATATACCATAGCCGTTTTTTCATAAGGCTTAACAATGAGGAATGCATTTGACTGTTTCATAGGTACAATATGCAAAATCGTTTCATTCCTATATAAGATGCCACTATAAGCTATAGCAATTATGCCAATTCCCATAAGTACAATTCCTTTTGTGAAAGTTCTAAATCTAAGCTTTAATGAGACTAGGTTAATATATAGTAATCCCACACATCCATAGTATAACACCCCTAATGTGGCAGAAATGGTACCTATCCACCACAGACATATAGAACTGTTAGCGAGATGCGCATTTACATATAAACAGATAGTTAATATCCAGTCGATTACGTTCCACACCATACCTATTGGTATAAGTAAGGATATTATGGTACAACCAAATAACATAACAATAGCTATATCAAGTAAAGGTGTAATAATAATAGCTGCAAAAAGACTTGCTAAACTCAAATAGTGAAAGTAATAGAGCTGGAACGGTATCAATAAAAGCTGTGCACTGATGCAGAGTACTAGTGGAGCTTTCACAATCGGTGGCAATACTGTGATCCTCGATATAATGGCATGCCAAATAATAAGAGCCCATAGGTAGCTCCAAAGGATAGTTGAAAGCTCACGTCTAATATAAGTAACGGATCATATAGTAAAAACAGTATAGCCGTCACTGCTAATCCTTGCTTCGCCGTATACATACGACCCTTTACATAGGCTAAAGCAAGCCAAATCCCCATTATGGTAGAACGCACAACAGGTGCACTGAAACCAACTACTATACAATAAAAGATAGATATTATAATACCACCCATCATAGCATAACGTTTCCTGATACGACATACTCTGCATAGGCCATATACGATAGAAAATAACAGTGCAATATGGGAACCCGATATAGATAAAATATGAATGATACCAGTGTAGCCAAATTGACGCAGCACATCTTGACCTAATTCTCCATAGTGGCCACCTAGAACTAAGGCAATTCCAAGCCATTTGGTTGTATCTGATAGATAACGTTCCATCAATACTTCAACAGCACTACGCATCGAATCAATTATGTGAAGAAAACGTTGATAATAACCGATATAATAATCCAATCTATATTGCTTAATAGCCTGTAAATCAACCACCTTATAAGTACCATCAAATATAGCGCCCATATCTTCATTACGAATTGCCTTATTTCGCTTATCAATGGTGCCTCTCTCTTCTGTCAAATAGAGAGATTTAGGCGTACCATGAACGATAATCGAATCCCCCATATGAAGATGTGTAGAATTTTCTTGTATTGTTACTCTAATATGCCCATCGGCCTTAATATGCACGCCTTTTGCCGTATCCTTGTGTGGCACTAACCCTAACAATATAGCACTAAATGATCTATATTCTTTCCCATCAATCACTTTTAAATCTACCGGAGAATCAATGAGTAGTGCATATTCGCCTTCTTGTGATAAAAAGAATTTAGTGTGCCCTACATACTGATTAATTTGATGGTTTACATGTAAAAATGATATGCCACCTAATGCACATGAGACGATGCAGGTTACAACTATATATTTAATTGACAAAGACGGTTGTAACCTATAGCGAACCACAGCTTTAACCAATGTATATAGTAGATAGCCAGCAGCACCAAACATACAATACCAACTCGTATCGAGCAATACATAATGCGAGCTATAGGCACATAAAATGCCTAGTATGATACCACTTAGAATATAATGGGCTATCTCCGAATAGGTGATCAGCATATTCAGTGTCAAATAAATAGGTAAATTAGACTGTAATTTTATCGCGTATCTTCTTAAATAATCCATCGCCGATACCTTTGACGTGCTTAATATCCTCTATAGATGTAAAAGTGCCCTTACTTTGACGATACTCTTCAATCCGTTTTGCCATGGTTGGCCCAATGCCAGGCAATGAATCGAGTTCTTTAACGGTAGCCGTATTAATATTAATCTTTTGATTTCGTAGTAATGATTCAGGATTTCCGTGAAAGTTAAATTTGATGTGAATATGCTGTCCACCTGTCACTGTCTCTGCTAAATTGATGGACTCTACATCTCCATATGGTAGTGCACCTCCAGCCCCCTTTATAACATCGCCAATTGTCGAGCTAGATGCCACCTTATAAAGTCCTGGTGATTGAATAGCGCCGGTTACATATACAATACTATCCTTACCATCCTCCTGTTGTGATTCTCGTTGAGTTATATCACCACTCATGGAAAGGGGCGTATTATCCTGTTGTTCAGTTGAAGTCCCCTTTGTCGTATCGGCGGCTAATACAGAGGAATCTGGCATTGTGGTGCTTCCTTCTGTTATAATAGGCCATAGGAAATAAATTCCTACTAAAATACACAGGATTATTACAATCCACTTATGTGACATAATAAGTTGTTTCATATGGTCACCTCCTACTACTAGAGTTTCCATATGCAACAAAGAACTCCTACTTGTGACTCTATTAGTCACATAAGCAGGAGTTTTCAAAATTATATCGAATTAAAGGAACATACTTTACCGGTATATCCTATTACTATGTTAAGGAGTCTATAATGAATCAAGAATTATTACGTAAATACGCCCGTACTTTATTGCAGTCTGGCGTTAATTTACAAGAAAAGCAAACACTCATCGTATCTGTTGACGTAGACAATAAAGAGTTTGCAGTCATCGTTACGGAAGAAGCCTATCAATTGGGTGCCAAAGAGGTTATTATCAATTGGCGCCATACCCCAATTACACGACAACGCTTATTACATGCTGATGCGTCGGTTCTAGAAACACCGGCTAAATGGATTCCTGTATATTACGAGCAATACGTAGAGGAAAAAGCTGCCTTTTTATCACTTATCAGTGCCAATCCAAAGGCGTTAGCAGGAATTCCTACAGAGCGCATTAGCTTAAACTCACGCAATCTCAACAAGGTCCTATCCTTCTACCATACAGCCATCATGAACTCATCCGTAACATGGTGTGTAGCCGCTGTACCAACAGTGCTTTGGGCTGAACTTCTTGGCTATGAAGGATCAGATGAAGAAAAACTCAACCAACTCTGGCTTACATTACTAAAGTTATGTCGTCTCAATGATGTAGAGGCAAAAGAAACATATGCGCATCACATGGCTAAGCTACGCCATCGTCGCGAAGCATTAAACGCTCTTGATTTGAAAGCATTGCGATACACATGTGAAAATGGCACAGATTTACTTCTCGAATTACCAGAAGACCATATTTGGCAAGGTGGCGAAGAGTTCTCCAAAGAGGGTATCAAATTTAATGCCAATATACCTACAGAAGAGGTGTTCTGTGCACCTCAATGGAATGGTGTAAATGGTAAAGTAGTTAGTACAAAACCACTTATCTACCAAGGCAATCCTATTTCTAACTTCTCCTTTACCTTTGAAAACGGTAAAATTGTTGATTACACGGCTGAAGAAGGGTTAGATATTCTTAAAGAACTCATCGAAACAGACGAAGGATCTCAATATCTTGGTGAAGTAGCCCTCGTGGACCACTATAGTCCTATTAGTCAATCTAACATGATTTACTATGAAACATTATTTGATGAAAATGCATCCTGCCATTTAGCAATTGGTGCTGCTTATCCAACATGTTTGAAAAATAGTGACGGTCTATCTGAAGAAGAACTTAAAGAACGTGGTCTTAACCACTCCCTTGCTCATGTAGACTTTATGATTGGTCACGAAAAAATGAATATTAAAGGCATTACAAAAGACGGCCAACAAGTAGATATCATGATCGACGGCCGCTTATTGGTATAACACACAACATATAAAAGGGATGGTACATCCTCCGTAAGCTCCACCGGCCGGGTCTGACTCCGGCCTTCGGCCTCCGCAGGGCCAAAGTCGCTTTCGAAGGATACACCATCCCTCTTTTATCTATTATAGTGTTATTTCCAATACGCGGCCCGTCGATTGATATTCAATAATATCTACACCGGCCGTCTTTAACATACGTTTTGAAGCCTTAACCTCTTTAGTATCCTTGTATAAATCATCACGATAGATAACGGCCTTTATGCCGCTTTGGATGATTGCCTTAGCACATTCATTACAAGGGAATAATGTTACATAAATCTTAGAACCTTCTAAAGAACCACCGCGATAGTTTAGAATCGCATTTAATTCACTATGAACGGTATAAAAATATTTATTATCATCCGCCGTATCCCGTTCCCACGTAAAATCATCATCACTACAATTTAAGGGCATGCCATTATAACCGATGGATAAGATCTTATTATCATTGCTGACGATACAGGCCCCCACTTGTGTATTAGGATCTTTGGATCGTTGCGCAGCCAAAATAGCAACGCCCATAAAGTATTCATCCCAAGAAATATAATCGCTACGTTTTGCCATAATAACCTCTCTAGATAATAAAGCCCCCTTCTACCTATGTAGTTGGGGGCTTTCATTATATTAACAAATCATATATAGAAATATTATTTTACAACGATATTCACAAGTTTACCTGGTACGTAGATAACCTTAACGATTTGTTTACCTTCTGTAAATTCTTGAACACGGCTGGATTCTTTAGCCAATGCTTCCAATTCTTCTTTCGTAATATTCACAGAAACAGTTAATTTATCGCGAACCTTACCATTAACTTGAAGAACCACTTCTACTTCGTCTACTTCAAGAGCAGATTCTTCGTATGTTGGCCAGTTCATAGTATGAACAGATTCAGTTTCGCCAAGTTCATGCCACAATTCTTCTGTAATATGTGGAACGAATGGAGCTAACAACAACACGAGATTATGTGTTAATTCATTAGCAAGATCAGCATTTACGGATTCAGCTTTGTCCTTGTGTGCATACATAGCATTAACAAGTTCCATGATAGCACTGATTGCCGTATTAAAGTTGAAGTTATTATCTAAATCTTCTGTAACCTTTTTGATAACACGGTGTAATTCGCGGCGTAATGCCACTTCGTCTTTTGTAAGGTCACCCGTATGATTTTCTTTTGCTGCTTGGTCATACGCATCAACAATACGCCATACGCGACCTAAGAAACGATAGGAACCTTCAACACCTTGGTCACTCCAATCAAGATCGCGGTCAACTGGTGCTGCGAACAAGATGAATAAACGCGCCGTATCAGCACCGTACTTATTGATGATTTCTTCAGGAGAAACGACATTGCCTTTAGATTTAGACATCTTACTGCCTTCTTTAAGTACCATACCTTGTGTCAAAAGACCACGGAATGGTTCGTTAGCTTCGATGAGGCCTAAATCATGGATAACTTTCACAAAGAAACGAGAGTATAACAAGTGCAAGATAGCATGTTCAATACCACCGATGTATTGGTCAACGTTCATCCAGTAATTAGCAATTTTAGAATCAAATGGTGCTTTGTCATTCAATGCGTCAGTGTAACGCAAGAAGTACCAAGAGGAATCGATGAATGTATCCATAGTATCTGTTTCACGACGCGCAGGACCACCACATTTAGGGCATTTAGCGTTCATGAAAGCTTCGGATGTTGCCAATGGGGATACAGCACCGGATTCAAATTTAACATCTTCAGGAAGACGTACAGGCAATTCTTCTTCTGGTACGAGTTGTTCACCACATTTATCGCAATATACAACAGGAATTGGCACGCCCCAATAACGTTGGCGAGAGATAAGCCAATCGCGAAGGCGGAAATTAGTTTTACCTTCACCAATACCGCGTTCATGGAGTGCAGCCGTAATATTTTTACGAGCCTCTTCAGATGTTTGACCATCAAATTCACCAGAATTAATCAACACGCCATCTTCGTGGTCAGATTCTTCCCATGTATCGAAATTGTAGCTTTCACCATTGTGAGAAACAACAGGTTTAATAGGCAAATCGTATTTATGAGCAAATTCCCAGTCCCGTTCATCATGAGCAGGAGAACCCATAACAGCGCCAGTACCATAATCTACGAGAACGTAGTTAGCAATCCAAATAGGCACTTGTTCGCCAGACATAGGATTTACCGCATAAGAACCGGTAAACATGCCTTCCTTAGGTGCTTCTGTAGACGTGCGGTCGATGTCGCTCATGTTGCGCATACGCGTGATAAAAGCATCTAAATCAGTTTTGTTAGGTGCATTTTCAATTAAACGTTCTACATATGGATGTTCAGGAGCCAATACAACGTAACTTACGCCGTAGATTGTATCTACACGAGTCGTATATACGGAAATACGTTCGTTAATGGATGGCACATCAAAAGAGAATTCTGTACCTTCAGAGCGACCGATCCAATTCTTTTGCATCAATTTAACGCGTTGAGGCCAACCATCGAGTGTATCGAGATCATCTAACAAGCGATCTGCATATTCAGTGATGCGGAGGAACCATTGAGATAAATCTTTTTTCTCTACAGGATTATCACAACGCCAGCAAAGACCATCAATAACTTGTTCGTTAGCTAATACAGTGTGGCATGTTTCACACCAGTTAACCTTTGCTTCTTTTTTATAAGCTAACCCTTTTTTATAGAATTGTTCAAAGAACCATTGTGTCCATTTATAGTAATCTTCTTTACATGTAGCAACTTCACGGTCCCAATCATAAGAAAGGCCCAATGCTTTTTGTTGCTTTTTCATGTTCTCAATATTATCAAGAGTCCATGTTTTAGGTGCAATACCATGTTTGATAGCTGCATTTTCTGCAGGCATACCAAAGGAGTCCCAGC
>ENA-OWLR01000421-OWLR01000421.1-metagenome-genome-assembly--contig:-NODE-421-length-13296-cov-5.862850_pt1 | contig 13296 bp, 6 predicted proteins | sample MGYA00245352_ERZ651110 | MGnify/ENA primary metagenome ERZ651110 (study PRJEB26857, sample SAMEA4031765) | metagenome | biome: human; feature: oral; material: saliva | place: Philippines | collected 2014 | study... | reverse complement strand
AATGATGCCGTCTATGTGCATGCTAAAAACGATGTCATTAATGAAGGTGGTACCATTACACAAACTAATACGGCTGGTTCTACAAAGGTTAGTGCTGGTCGTGATGTGATTAATGTAGGCGTACAGTATGAGGCAGCTAATAGCAAAGTTGAGTGGAATAGTCGAAATAATCGACGTGAAACGATGACCGGTGTAGACCAAGGTCGTATTGGTGGTGCTGGTGAAACAACAGTAGTTGCAGGCCGAGATGTATCTATGGCGGCAGGTGTTATTACCTCTGATGTAAATACGCATGTAGCGGCCGGCCATAGTGTAACGATGAAAGCCATGAATGCTACACATGAACTGGAAGAACATCGTTTTGATAAGGGTAAATCTGGTGGCGGACATTCTCAAACGACGGAGTCTCATGATCTTGTTAACGCACAATCATCGGTTGGTAGTAGCATTGAAGGTAAAAATGTTTCTGTTGTAGCCTCTGATGCTGTACAACTTGAAGGTAGTCAACTATTAGCGGCAGACACAGTGAAAGTATCTGGTAATACGGTTGAACTACATACGGCGAAGGCAAATAGTACAGTCAATCATGTATACCTAGATAAAAAGAAAAGCTTGGTCAAACGTGAAAGTACCAATGCAGTTGATGATGTAACTACTACAGCTGTAACAGGCTCTACCGTAAGTGGTAAAGATATACAGATTACAAGTGCTCAAGATGTAACCGGTCAATCTGCTCAAATTATAGGCGAACATACAGTAGATGTTACAGCTGGTGGAAAGGTAGAACTTGGTGCAGATAAAGCGATTACAGATGGTACTAGTGTATATCGTCATAAGAAATCTGGATTACTTGGTAGTACAGGGATAGGCTTTACTATAGGTAAAGAAAAACACAATATAGATGAAGCTAACCATGAAGAATCTACTGTATGAAATACAATTGCTAGTACTAAAGGTGCTGTCACTATTAAGGCCAATGATACAGTTCACATTACAAGTGCAGATATTGTTGCTAAAGAAGGTGCTGTGTTAGAAGGTTCTGCTGTGACATTAGATGGTAATGTAGACCGTAATCACATGAGTCACGATGAACGCTATAAGAAGACGGGGCTTACCGTATCCTTAGGCGGTGCAGTAGCGAATACTCTTACTAATGCGACTCGAACTATAAAACAAGCGGGTAGCCGTGATGATAAGCGTTTAGCTGCACTTGAACTCAATGAAGCACGTCAACAATTGCAAGATGGATATGCGGCGGTAGATAAAGCGGTTAAGGGCGTCAAACTTCGTGATAATGATGGTAAAGTATTAAAAGACACAAAAAATCATTCCCGACGTGGTCAAAAAAATATTGATGATGCTGTAAATCTCTCTGTAAGTATTGGTAGCACTTCTAGAAAACAAGGACAAGTAGTAGATACAAACACATATCACGGTGGTACTCTTGTTAGCGATAGTGAAGTACAAATCAAGGCTCGTGATGCTCAGCAAAGTGGTATTGGTTTAACTGGTGAAACGGTACAAGCTAAAAACCTAGTATTAGATAGTGCTAGTGATATCAACCTTGCAGCCGGTAAAAACACTGTAGATGTTAAGAATACTTATAAAAGCAATGGATGGAGTGTCGGTGCTGGTATTAGTTTGACTGGTGGCGGACTTCTCGATATTAATGCGAGTGGCAATATGGCTCGTCAAAATGGCGATACCCATCAAGAACGCTATGTACCAACGACAATTAAAGCCGCACAATTAGCACAACTTAAAGCAAAGCAAGATACTACTATTATTGATTCTACTGTATCTGGTAAGAAAGTTGAAGTTAATACAGGTCGAGATTTACATATTCAAAGCTTACAAGATGTAGATAACTTTAAAGAACACAGTAAGTCTGCTGGTTTCTCTGTTTCCTCTAAACCTAATTTCAAGGATCCAACTGGTAGTATAAGTGCAAGTGTAGGACGCATTGATAGTAAATGGAAAAGCGTGACTCATCAAGCCGGTATTTTTGCTGGTGAAGATGGCTATGATATTCATGTAGGGAATGGTACTACATTAGAAGGTGCTGTCATTAAAAGTGAAGCTCCAAAAGCTAAGAATACATTGACTACTAAATCTCTTGAGATGAAAGATATCCAAAACGAAGCCGAGTATACCTATAGCAACAACGGGATTGGCTATAACTATTATGGTAGTAAAAAGAAACTCGAAGAGATGAAGACCAATGATAAAAAAGGCTATGATAAGATTTATAATAATATCGGCTTAGTTCCAAATTTAGGTGTAGGATCTAAAGGAAAAGCAAACTCGACTACTCAATCTGCTATTTCTGATGGTATACTAACTGTAGATGGTAAAGAAATTGATACTAAGACGATTAATACAAATACTGAAAATACCTTACACCAATTAGATAAGATTTTCGATAAAAAGAAAATTGAAGAACGTCAAGAGTTAGCTCGTCTATTCTCTAAAAATGCATTTGAACAACTACATAACTGGCAACCAACAACTAAGGAGGGTAAAGTTGCTAAGTCCATTGCTCATGGTGTAATAGGTGAGTTGGCAGCTCGTATGGCTGGTAATGCACCTGGTAGTGCTTTTAAAGCTACTATGACAAATGAACTGTTAATTGGTGAAATTAAGAAAGTGGCTAAACATGATCCAGCATTAGCACAATGGTTGAGTGCTGCTGTAGGTGGTGTAGTTAATAAGGCTAGTGGTAAAAATGCTAATGTAGGAGCAGCAGTTTCATCTTATGCAACTAAATGGAATGAGTTTCAAAATGAACCAAAGTTATTTAATGAATTAGAAAAAATTCAAAAGAATAATTATATTGTAAATTATCAAGGGCAATCTTTTGATTTAAGAACTATGCCAGACGGTGTCTCTTATGTTATTTCTGTTAAAGATGAAATAACTGGTAAATATAAAAATATTGCTATTAATAATAAGCTGGAGTTATTTGATTTAGAATATGAGGATGGTGGAACTACATCTGGGCTAACTAATATTTATTTTTCTGAATCAAGTATAGGTTCAGTATATGAACCAACTACTTACGAATCGTTAAATTTATTATCCCCCTCACTTAGTTCAGGATCGACTAAAAAAACGCGCAAATTTGTTGTTACGGATTATGATGGTAATATCCATTCAGTTTTATCTGATGGTCGGCAACCATTAGGTGTAGTTAAACGTTATTTTTATAAGTTTAAAAATCTATTTAATCGTATATTTAGTAAAACTCAGAATGGTAATGATGGGGTAACCGCCGAATATAAAGATGCTTTAGATGCAAAGGCACGAGGTTATAAACCTCGTTGGTCTATGGAGACAGGCGAATTTTCTATAGATGGGAAGGTTATTCCAATATCATTTCTTTCTGATGATGAAATTTTAAAAGCTCAATACTTAGCTCTTGGAAATCATTCTGATGAATTGGATCTAAATAGTCGATGGGGACCTAGTAATAATCAAGCTACAATGAGAGGGCTTGTATCAAAAAATAATCCAAAACAGTCTTTAACTCGTATTACCGATGGTAGCCATATGGATACTGTTGATGGTATAAAAGTACTGAAACCTAATGTTGAGTATATTAAAAATGGTTATACTTATCAAACGGATGCAGATAGAAATATTACCAAGGTATTTGGTATAGTTGAGTTAAAAGATGCCCAACGAATACCTAGTGCACAAAAAGCCATAGTTGAACAAACTGGTAGACCGGGAGAAGATCATGGTGGACATTTAATCGCAAAGATATTTAATGGTTCTGGTGATATAGATAATTTAGTCGCTATGGATAGACTGGTAAATCAAAGTGAATATAGACGAGTTGAAAATGCAATAAAAAAAGCAGTTAAAGAAGGTAATGTAGTATCAGTTGAAATAGATGTTATTAGAAATGGTAGTAAACGTCCATCTGAATTTACTATTTCTTATAGTATAAATGGAGAGCCTGCTGCTAAACATACTATTTCGAATTAATATAGGAGTAGAAATGAATACATATATTAATAAAATAAGAGATATACTTATTGATTGTATGCCTGAACATTGGTATAAGGCTTATTTATATTTTGATAGTACAGAAACTGGATCAATGACCTCAGCATATTACTATGTAAAGACTCCGGCAGGATCAATCCTTAATTATGGGGACTTGTTATATAATTGCAGTGATGAAAAAATAAAATCTATAAAAGCTGGAACTAATGAGATTTTAACGTATGTACGTTTACTTCATGAAGCCTCTACAGAACCGTGGACGTGGGGAACAATGTATGTTTCGCGTGATGATTATGAGCCACACTGTGAATTTCATAATGATATAGTAAGTGAAGATTATTGGCTTCAAAATAGAAATAAGTGGAGATATCAGAATTTTGGTGTCCTAGCTAGAGAAGATGAATTTGAGCCAGATGTATATAAAGAAATGCTAAAAGGTCCACGAGGGATTTTATTATTGGAAGATATGGAATCTCGTGTATTAGCAAAAAATTATACTGCTATTGATAAGGCGTTTAAGTTAAAGCATAAAAGCTTAGAATCAGAACTTGAGAAACATTATAATAAAGTGGCCAAAAGTATATACAAATTAACGCCTTTAAATTGGCATCGTGCTAAATTACACTTTGATATGAATATTGATAATCCTTCTGTAGAGCTTCTAGTTTATAAAACTGAGGATGATTCATGTATTACAAAGTATGTAGAAAATAATGATAAAGAGCCGGCTATTATTTCGGAAGTTATGTATGATTTAAAGAATGAAATTTTAGCGATGATTGAGACTTTTAAATTCTATAATCAAAACCCATTCTCTGGTTTAGTATATACATTAACATCTAATGGTGAAGTATCTTTAGAATTATCTTACTCAGACTAGTAGTTTAGTATTACATATTATTATAATGACACCTATATTCTCCCACTGAGGAGGGTATAGGTGTCATTTTTATACTGAAAACTGATAAAAATCAATATTGATTAAAATCTAAGTATTCCTATTAAAATTACCAGAATTTTACGATTTTATGAGTGTTTTATGATAAAATAAAAGGTATGAATACTTCAACAACTCGGTCTATTACCTATAATGGTGACACAATTGAATATGAGTTAACAATCAAGCGTGTAAAGAATATAAATATGCGTGTTCACAAGGATGGTAGTGTCCATGTTTCGGCGAATGCTTATGTACCAAATCATCGCATCGATGCGTTTGTTATTGAAAATATACCCTTTATTGAGCGGGCTCGTTTTAAATTAGAAGCATTAACGGCACAACGGATAGAGGCTTTGCAATATGTAACGGGTGAAACCGTATCTATTTTGGGTATGCCTGTTTCGCTAGAGGTGCTAGAAACATCTGGCAAACCGCATATTAAGTTTGATGGTTCTAGTCGTATGGTGATGTTCGTTAAATCTGATTACACCTATGAAGAAAAGCATAAATTAATGCAAACCTTTTGGCGACAGCTAGGAGAAAAGGTGTTTACCCATTGGGCGAAGGTCGTGTATCAACGCTTTCACCAGCAACATATTGATGTGCCCATGCCAACGGTAAAGCAACAGCGCATGAAGAGTCGTTGGGGTTCTTGTACGCCATCAAAGCAGCTCATTAAGATGAATATGCGATTATTAGAGGGTCCTCAGGCGTATATTGAATATGTTATGGTTCATGAGTTTGCTCATTTTAAATACTTGGATCATTCCAAGAACTTTCACAATTTAGTGGCCCAATTTTTACCAGATTGGAAAGCCCGTAAGAAATCATTAAATATCTATTTTGCACATAGACCGTAAGGAGGTGTACCATGAAGCCATTTGTACATTTACATAGTCATACGGAATTTAGTTTATTGGACGGCATCAGCCGTTTGCCGGATATGGTGCGCCGCGCGAAGGAACTGGAACAACCAGCCCTTGCCATTACGGACCATGGCAATATGTATGCAGCCATCTATTTTTATAAGGAATGTGTGGCACAAGGCATTAAACCGATTATTGGGTGTGAAGTGTATGTCACAGAAGGTAGCCGCCTTGATAAGCCAGAAGGGCGTAGCCGTGAGCGATTAAAACATCTTATTTTGCTAGCCGAAACGATGGAAGGCTATCGAAACCTTGTTAAAATCGTATCGAAAGCCTCTACGGAAGGTTTTAATTATAAGCCCCGTGCTGACCATGATTTGTTGCGTCAATACAGCAAGGGTATTATTGCTCTTAGTGCGTGTATTCAAGGGGAAGTACCTCAATATATTCTGCAAGATAATATGGAAGGAGCTCGCCGCGCTGTTGAATGGTACATTGAAACCTTCGGTAAAGACAATTTCTTTTTAGAAATTCAAAATCACGGTTTACCTGAAGAGTTACGTGCTCAGCAAGTGCTATGCCAATTAGCTGACGAATATGGCCTAGGCATCGTGGCGTCCAATGATTTCCACTATGTTATGAAAGACGACGCTGATGCTCAGGATATCCGCGTTTGTATTCAAACGGGCCGACGTCGCGCCGAAGTGGACCGTTTGAAATTCCCTAATGATGAGTTCTATCTCAAATCTGGGGACGAGATGGCGGAGCTCTTTGGACATATCCCTGGGGCCTTAGAAAACACAGTAAAGATTGCAGACCGATGCAATGTAGAATTTAATTTTGATGAACACCATTTGCCGCACTTTGATGTGCCTGAGGGCGAAACGTCTAAAACTTATTTGCGCAAGGTCTGTGAACGAGAAATACCTCGTTTATATGGCGATACATCTGATGAGCTTAAAAAACGCCTCGACTACGAACTCGATGTTATCGGGACGATGGGCTTTGAAGACTATTTCCTCATCGTATGGGACTATGTGCGTTACGCACGAGAACACGATATCCTTGTAGGCCCAGGTCGTGGCTCTGCAGCTGGTTCTGTAGTAGCTTATTTATTAGGTATCACAGGCCTCGACCCATTACAATACGATTTGCTCTTTGAACGATTCCTTAACCCAGAACGGGTTAGTATGCCTGATATCGATATCGACTTCTGCTATGAAAAGCGGGGTGAAGCCATCGACTATGTAACGCGAAAATATGGACAGGCTCGCGTGTCTCAAATCATCACCTTTGGTACAGAAGCGGCCCGCGCCGTTATTCGCGACGTAGGTCGCGTGCTCGACTTACCATTAGCTGAGGTCAATCGTATTGCGAAGATGATTCCTAATGAATTGGGCATCACCTTAGAAAAGGCCTTAAAGGGTAAAGATTTAAAAGCCTTATATGATACAGACCCTAATGTAAAAGAGTTATTTGATTTTGGCCAAAAACTAGAAGGCATTGCGCGTAACTCGTCTACTCATGCGGCGGGCGTCGTAATTTCTGCGGACCCTCTAGATGACCATGTGCCTGTACAAAACTCTAATGAAGAAGGCTTTGTCACTCAATATGATAAGGATAATATCGAAGAATTGGGCCTGCTAAAAATGGACTTTTTGGGCCTCCGTACATTAACTGTTATGGGGGATGCCCTTAAGCTCATTAAGGCAAACCGAGGTATCGATCTCGATTTAGATGCCATCCCATTAGATGATAAAGCGGCTTGTGAGCTCCTTACGAAGGGCGATACATCCGGTGTATTCCAACTCGAGTCCGATGGGATTACCAAGCTCGTTATGGATTTGAAACCGGAGCATTTTGAGGATTTAATCCCTCTCGTTGCACTCTATCGCCCAGGTCCTTTGGGATCTGGCATGGTGGCGGATTTTATTGACCGTCGTCATGGTAAAAAAGAGGTGACCTATTTACATCCGATTTTGGAACCTATCTTGAAAGATACGTTTGGCGTTATTCTCTACCAAGAACAGGTTATGCAAATTGCATCTGCCATGGGTGGTTTCTCTCTTGGTCAAGCAGATTTGATGCGCCGTGCGATGGGTAAGAAAAAGGAATCCGTCCTCAAGGCGCAACGGGAATCCTTTATACAAGGTTCTATTAACAATGGCATCGAAGAGTCCATTGCAAACGAAGTATTTGACTTGCTCGTTTACTTTGCCGGCTATGGCTTTAATAAATCTCATAGTGCGGCCTATGCGTATATTGCGTACCAAACAGCATATCTCAAGGCCCACTACTTCCCAGAATTTATGGCCGCTACCATGACCAGCTTTATGCAAAATATGGATAAGCTCACATACTATATCAATGCTTGTAAAAAACATAATGTGCAGGTCCTCGGTCCCGATGTAAACCATTCCTTGCGTAGCTTTGCCGTACAAGGTGATGCCATTCGCTTTGGCCTTGGGGGAATCAAGAACGTAGGGGACAATGCTATCGATCGACTCATCGCTGAACGTGAGGCCAATGGTCTCTATACGAGCATTACCGATTTTTGTCGTCGCGTAGATAGCAAGGTCGTGAATAAACGGTTGCTTGAAAGCTTAATTCGCTGCGGTGCTATGGACGGATTTGAGGAAAACCGCAATCAGTTATTGCACATGTATGAAAGTGCACAGGCCGTAGGGGCTAAGCAGCAAAAGGATGCTGCCATGGGGACTATGAGTCTCTTTGGTGAAAGTACAGATGATGTCGATATGATTCCGGTACCGAATTTACCTGATTTATCGGAAGATGATAAATTGAAGGATGAAAAGGACTATACAGGATTCTATATTACGGGCCATCCATTGCAAGGGTATAACAAGGAATTGAAAGGTCTCTTTGAATTGGGGAAACTACTTGAAAACCCAGAGCGTTTTGATGGTCAAACGATTACCTTTGGCGGTCTCATTGCTGAAAGAGGGGATAGACCTACAAAACGGGGCGATGTCATGAGTATTCTTCGCATCGAAGATTATTCTGGTTCCGCTCAAGTGGTGGCATTCCCGAAGGTATTTGCTCAGAGTCAACAATTTTTGGCTGTCGATATGGTCGTTAAGGTGCGAGGTCGCGTTGATGCGGATGAAAAGGGTGTGCAGATTATTGCTGATCGCATTGCACCATTAAAGGTAAATTACAACAATGCACGACAAATCGCTATCCATATTCGAGGTGCCTATGATACGCCAGAGAATAGCAATGCGTTGAAGGAAATACTTTCACAAGCAGAAGGACAAGTACCGACAGCATTGTATTTACACAAACAACGAAAACGAATTAATTTATCACCTCAATTATGCTTTGCACCGACAGATGAGATCATCGCACGCATTGAAGCGGTATTAGGTGAAGGTGCCGTAGAGGTGCAATAGAGTATATTAAATACCATCCCATTTAGGAGGATATATGAAACGTACAAAAATCGTATGTACCGTAGGTCCGGGCACGGATAAGTTCGGTATTTTAGAAGATATGATGCGCGCTGGCATGAATGTGGCTCGTTTTAACTTCTCTCATGGTTCGCATGAAGAGCAAGCGGAGCGCATGCAAATGGTGCGTGATGCGGCGATGATTGTCAATAAACCAATCGCATTATTGCTCGATACAAAGGGCCCTGAGGTTCGTCTAGGTCTATTTAAAGAAGGCAAGGTATTCCTCGAAGCGGGGCAACAATTTACATTGACTACGGATGATGTAGAAGGCACGTCAGAGATTAGTACTGTAAACCATAAAGGTTTAGTAGGCGATGTGCACGTTGGCGATACAGTTCTCTTAGCTGATGGCCTTGTTCGATTGATCATCGATGCTATTGAAGGTAATGAGATTATTACGACTGTTCAAAACAGCGGTGAAATTGGCAATCGTAAACGGGTGGCCGTGCCAGGTGTAGCGCTTAGCTTGCCACCTGTATCCGAGCAAGACGAATTAGATTTGCGTTTTGGCTGTCAACAAGGCGTGGACTTTGTGGCCGCATCCTTTATGCAACGCGCTAAGGACGTGGTAGCAATTCGTCGCATCTTGGAATCTGAACAAAAGGATATTAAGATTATCGCCAAAATTGAAAATGCTGAAGGGGTTAATAATATTGATGAAATCCTCGATGTAGCAGATGGTCTTATGATTGCCCGTGGTGATTTGGGCGTAGAAATTCCTGCCGAAGAAGTACCGGTATTGCAAAAGATGATGATTGAAAAATGTAATCGTCTTGGTAAACCTGTTATTACGGCTACGCAAATGTTGGAATCTATGATTCAAAACCCTCGTCCTACGCGCGCCGAAGCGAGTGATGTGGCCAATGCCATCTTAGATGGCACCGATGCGATTATGTTATCTGGTGAAACTGCTAACGGGGCTTATCCAGTGGAAGCTGTTACGACCATGACGCGCATTGCAGAGGTAACGGAGCAATCCGTCATTTATGATCATAAGAGTAGAACGCAGGAAAGCGATGATGTGACCACTACTGAGGCTGTATGTTTGGCTAGTGTACGCGTTGCCAGTGATTTAGGGGCGGCAGCTATTTTGACATGCACCGAATCTGGGCATACTGCGATTAGTGTGGCTCGGCATCGTCCTGATTGTAAAATTATTGCCATTACACCGCATGATGAAACAATTCGTCGCATGCAATTGTGCTGGGGCGTTGAAGCCATCAAGGGACGTGAAAATATCAACTCTGATGAAATGGTAAAACAGGCGATTACCGGTGCTCTCGGGGCGAATGCCATCAACTCTGGTGATTTAGTTGTCGTTACCGCTGGCGTACCATCTGGATCTACAGGGACTACAAACATGATTCGTGTCCATATTGCAGGCAAGGTATTGTTGTCTGGCAATGGTATTTTGCGTAAATCCGCTACGGGTCGCGTATTTATTGCAGCTAATCATAAGAATGATTATGAAAGCCTCCAATCTGGCGATATTCTTGTAGTAGGGACTATGGAACCAGAATTGATGAATATTGCTAAACGAGCGGGCGGTATTGTAGCCGTAGAAGATGGTTATACATCAGATAGTGCCATTGCAGGCATTACCTATGGTATTCCTGTCATTTTAGGCGCCAAAGACGCTCATGACGTATTGCTGGAAGGCGCAGAGGTCACCATCGATGGTGAACGGGGCAAAGTCTTTGCAGGCATTGCGAATGCTAGATAAGCAATATATAATGTAAATAGGTTGGTCATAAAAAAGGAGTACGACTATGGATGATAAAGAATGGCGTACCTTTGTAACCGTTGTGGATGAAGGTAATATAACAAAAGCAGCTGAAAAACTATTCGTTTCGCAGCCTGCTTTGAGCTATCGACTGCGTCATTTAGAGGATAGCGTAGGGTACTCCTTGTTGCTTCGTACGACAGAAGGTATTGCATTGACGCCACAAGGTGAAATCTATTATGACTATTGCAAACGCATGCTGCATGATAGAGAGGCCTTAGAACACGCGTTGACATCGTCTACTGGTAAGATTCAAGGTACCTTAAAAATTGCATCATCCATCAATTTTGCAGACTATGAATTACCAGCTTTGTTGAAATCGTTCCGCGAACAGTATCCAGATGTACATATCCAAGTTAAGACAGCTTTCAGCCATCAAGTTGTAAAGATGTTTAATACCGGTGATTGTATGGTGGCGTTTGCACGTGGTGGATATGAAGTATCAGGCAATTCAGAATTGTTATTGGAAGAACCGTATTGCTTGGTATATAAAGAGTTAGTACCACCAGAATCGTTAGAGAAGGTGCCTTTTATTCGATACCAAACTGATGCATCGGTAGCTAATATCATTGAAAAATGGTGTGCCGAGCATTTTGAAGAACCCCCCATTGTGGCGATGGACGTCAATTCCATGAGTACATGTCGGCATTTTGTACGGGCCGGTCTCGGGTGGTCTATCCTAACTTATATGGGGCTTGGATCTTGTAAAGACAAAGATATTTATGTTAGCCCATTGCGTAGCAAGGATGGCACGTATATTACGCGTGATACCAATATGGTATACACAAAAGAGTCGGCTAATTTAATTGCCGTTAAAACATTTATCGAGTACGTACGAGATTACTATAAAAAACATACTGTTGTAGATGATAGTATTTTTAGAGAGTATCAATCATAACATGTAAGTGCATGTATACATCTTATTATGGTGTATGCATGCATTTTTTTCATTTACGCTTAAAATTCTATGAGAAAAATGCATAAAAAGTATGAATGACAGTTATAAAAATTTTTATGACCCCTATAAAGGTAATCTATTTTTCAGAAAATGATTATCAACGTATAATGAAATCATACTAAATACAAGAATTCATAAGTAATAGTCGCGTATTACGAATTACTTGGGTAGTGTTAGGATGAACAGTATATGCCTATGTTTATAAGAAAGGAAAAAACATGGAAAGACTTGTAAAATTAGCCGTTATTGTGCTAATCCCAATTATCCTCTGGTTTACAACTCCACCAGCAGGGCTTTCTGCGGAAGCGTGGCGCCTATTTGGTTTCTACATCGCAGGTATCTTAGGTTTGATTTTAAAACCATATCCAATTCAAATTATTTTATTATCCGTATTATCTGCTTCTGCATTATTCATGGATAATGCAAAAGATATTTTGGTAGGTTATGGCTCCACAGCATTGTGGATGATCATTGCAGCCTTCTCCTTGAGCGTTGCATTTGGTAAAACTGGTCTTGGTCACCGTGTAGCTTACCACTTAATCCGTGCATTCGGTTCCACAGTATTGCGTTTAGGCTATGTAACAGCGCTTCTTGACTTAATCTTGTCTCCAGCAACACCTTCTAATACAGCACGTGCAGCTGGTATCGTATATCCTATTAACTTATCCATTGCAGAATCTATCGGTTCTTACCCTGGTGATACTGCAAAACGCGGCGGTTCCTTTATCTTGATGAATGGTTACTTCGTAACAAAGATTACGTCCTTTATGTTCTTAACAGCTATGGCTCCTAATGTGTTGGCACTGGATTTCGTTACTAAGATTACAGGCCTTACTATGAACTGGGTCGAATGGGCAGTGGCTTTGGCCATTCCTGGCCTTGTAATGTTGATTTTTGTTCCTCTTGTAGGCTACTGGATTGACCGTCCTGAAGCTGTAAAAATCGACAATAAGAAATTGGCAGACGAAGGTCTTGCAAAATTAGGACCTATGAAAATGTCTGAAAAAATCTTGGCTGTTGTATTCATTCTTGCTCTTCTTGGTTGGGCCTGGCCTTCTATTGGATATTTTTTCCCAGCTATCGCTTTTGATTTGAGTCCTACAGCAGTAGCATTAGTTGCTATGACTGTTGTTTTCTTATCCGGCATCATCACATGGGAAGATATGGTTCAAACGAAAGCTGTTTGGAACACATTCATCTGGTTCGGTGCTATCCTTGGTTTATCCACAGCTTTAACAAAAGCTAAATTCTTTGCTTGGCTTGCT
>ENA-OWLR01000411-OWLR01000411.1-metagenome-genome-assembly--contig:-NODE-411-length-13404-cov-7.691063_pt1 | contig 13404 bp, 9 predicted proteins | sample MGYA00245352_ERZ651110 | MGnify/ENA primary metagenome ERZ651110 (study PRJEB26857, sample SAMEA4031765) | metagenome | biome: human; feature: oral; material: saliva | place: Philippines | collected 2014 | study... | reverse complement strand
TAAAGCGGTACGCGAGCTGGGTTCAGAACGTCGTGAGACAGTTCGGTCCCTATCCTCTGTGGGCGTAGGAAAATTGAGGGAGGCTGCCCCTAGTACGAGAGGACCGGGGTGGACGGACCTCCGGTGTACGGGTTGTTAACCAATAGCATTGCCCGGTAGCTGAGTCCGGTCGGGATAACCGCTGAAAGCATCTAAGCGGGAAGCCCATCCCAAGATGAGTTTTCCTTTCGGTAAGACCCCTTGTAGACTACGAGGTTGATAGGATGCAGATGTAAGTGCTGTAAGGCATTCAGTCGAGCATTACTAATCGGTCGAGCTCTTCTTTTCTTTATTATATTTTGAACTGATGCGTGATTTTTGAAGCCTTTGAATTTAACGTCACACTGTGCGGCCCTCAGGGCACGTGAGAAAACCCTCATGAAACAAGAATACCCCTTGTTGGTCAGCGACCATGGCAGGGGAGGCACACCTGGTCCCATTCCGAACCCAGAAGTTAAGCCCCCGAGCGCCGATGGTACTGCGGAGTAAGTCCGTGGGAGAGCAGGACGTCGCTGACCAACAAGGGGCATTTTTATGTCGAGAGGATCTCACTTTTGTGGGGTCCTCTTTTTTGGTAGAGAATATTCGAAAATAGCATAAAAATTTTTACTAAAAATCCATATTTATTACGTATTATATATTTATTGTGTATCACAATATTTACATAATTTTCTTAATTAAATGCCGTTCACGGAAGATAATTTTTACCATTTGATGTTATCTTGTTTTAACATTTGTGCATTTCTGTGTGTATTTTGTTACTAATCTGTCACGAATCTGACCATATTTCACCTACCGTTCACCTAAACCTTCTCACTTTCTGACAAATTTGGCTTGATTATTTATCCCACACCAAATTTTGAGACAAGAAATGTTAGAGCGCATGTAGCGCTTGAGTGTTTGAATAGTAAGGAGAGGTTTTATGGAGTCAGAAAACAGAGAAACTGCTGGAACAGAGTCGCTGCTCGGTGGGTCTTCTCGCCATGTGATGGGTGACTATAGCAGGGTAGTTCCACCTCAGCACTTCCTCAGAACAATGGAAAAGACCAATAGGCCGCTCGCGCTTTGTGCAGAGCCCTGCATGGGTAAGACCATGTTTTTGCGTGAGTTGGCGGATTATGCGCAATCACACGGATGGACTGTGTACGAAATCTCTCTTTCTAGTTTGTCGGCTAAAGAGGCAACTCAGATCCTTACTAAGAAAAGCACTTCTATCTGCAATGCTAAGAAATCAAAGGCGGTTAAAAGGTTAGTTCTTATTGATGATTTTCCTCCGTCTGACGAGTATTTTGTTGCTCGCCAGGTTAAATCAATTGCGCGCCTTCGCATGGCTGGCTGTCTTGTTGCTATTTCTTTGTCTCCTGAAGCTCGTCAGTTAATCGACGAAGTCCCTAGCGTGTATGTTTTGGGAAAGAATGAACTGCTCACGTTTATGCCTGGAATAGATAATTCTGAACAATCAATTTTGACTAATATGAGATTGACACGTGGTATTCCAACGCTTGTTTACTCTTTGCCAGTTACATTTTGTGAGCATGAAGATGCGGATGTGCCAATTACGTATCTAACTAGTCTTGCTTGCGTTGCATCGTATATGCTCAGAAGCTCGCTTGGCATTGAGGAACTTAGGCTCAGGCTGGGCATGATGTTGCTCGGTGTTGGCTCATTTGATGATTTGAGCCGTATATGCGGACAAGTTGATCTTGAGTATTTGGCCAAGATAGAGCAAGATGCGCCTTTCTTTGGTGTGCATGTAGAAACTAGGCGTTTCTCGTGTATTCATGCTACAAGATTTGATGTGTTGAACTTTAATAAACAGGAGCTTGTGGCTCTAGCGGGTAAGCATGAAAAGCTTGTTTTGAAAGCTATAGCCCTGCTCATCGATAGGGAAGATTTCTCTAAGGCTGCATTTGTGAGCTCATTGGTTAGAGAAGAGATTATCTGGGAAATTGTTCTTTCTCATGCAGCGGAATTTGCAGATGCTGGATATATTGAGCTAGTAGATAACGCACTTACTGCCACACATTCTGACTGTACGCTCGATAACTCAAGTAAAAAAGCTGCTAAGGGAATGGTGGATTCGCTGTCTACTGCTAAGGGGCCGATGAATACTAAAGATGCTGATAGGGCACTCAAAAATCTCACTTCTTTTAACGGATTTCTTAAGCAAACGGCATATATGACTTTACTGAAGTTGATTTTGCAAAAGCCTCTGCCACCCTTGAAAGAAGACCTTGAGCTGGGTCCGCTAGAGAAAAAAATTGCTCTACATAAACGCGCAATTGATTTAGCTTTGCAAGGAAATTTTAAGTATGCCCTTCAGCTGCTGCTTCTTGAGCAGCAGTATGAGAAAGCTGCATCAATAACCTCGTCAATTCAAGCTGTTGACGTGGAATTGCTTTACGCATTGCTGGGTGTATATCAAAAAGAATTTGATGCGCGCACCTCAGACTCGCTCTCCTTTTTACAAGAAGGTGAGGCCGGAGGCGTAAAGGGGTCTGTAGGACTACTTAAATGCGTTCGCTACCTTTTTGAAAAAAGCTCTTCTGTGGGAGACTTATACGATACCGAGCAGCTCATCAGCCAAGCAGAACTGCAGGGTAATCGTATGATTCAAGTGCCCGCGCTTCTTATTGGAGCTCTTCTCAGCCTCAGAAGCAGAGCATATCCCAAAGCACAGCTCCAGGCGAGAAGAGCGGTGCTGCTGAGTAGGGAATGGGATTCACTATATGTGGTGCAAGTCGGAAAGATCATTGAAGATATTGCGGGATTTTTCTTAGGCGTTAAACCTACGGAGAAGAGCCTTGAGACAATTACCCATCCATCGCTAAAAGCTGCATGTAGAACAATATATAAAGCTCTCTTTAAGAGTGTAAACGGACATGCTCCCGTTTGGCTGGATGCGGTTGAGTATGGAGTTCCTGAAAATGCTATGTGGCTTGTGAGAGCGCTTCTGTCTGATGACTCTGAATTTCAGCAGTGCTTAGAACGAGAAATGCCAGATGAATGGCTCCATTACCTACGTTCAAATGAGGGAAAACGAGACATAACAAAATGGAGAGTATTTCGGCAAGGAGCAGAGGATTCTTGGACTGAAGACTCCGCTCTGAAGAGCCTGCACGTAGAGAAGGTAAATAACGCTCACCCAGGAGTTTACCTTGCTCTTCTCGGCAGATTTAGTTTGTCGGTTCAAGGAGAGGAGATTGCTGGCAGAAAAATTGCCTATCGATCAGCAAAGGCACTGCTCGTGTATTTGGCGCTTGCTCACAATCACATGAGTTTTAGATCGCAGATTGCGCAGCAGATTTGGCCGGAGGCTGATCAGGCACATTGGCAAGAGCGCCTGTATCAAGCAACTCGAGTTATTCGCAAAGAGGTCCAGGAGATTCAGACAGATTGCGAGCCTTTGGAAGCATCTCGGATTGAAAAGACACTTGGTTTTAATCCCCAGCAGGTGACCGTAGATATTGATATTTTTACGCGATTAGCAAAGAGTGTGGCGTCATCGAACAGCGATGAAGACATAGTGCATCTGGCTAAGCAAGCGGAAGAGCTGTACCAAGGGGATCTGTATCTTCCTGAGGATGAATGCTTTAGGTTTGCAGATCCCATTCGTGTTGCCCTGAGAGATCAATACATAGATACCATGGTAACGGCTTCGGCGGCTGCTTTGAGAATTACCCACTATACGCTTGCGGTGCATTTTGCAGAGCTCGCCTACCTTGTTGATGATATGCGAGAGGACACACTTATGGCGCTCATTCAGGCACTGAGAAAATGTGGTCGGGCGCAGGATGCGCAGCATTACTACGATTTGTACGTGCAGAAATACGTTATGAAACGTAGAAAAATGCCGTCTAAACAGCTCAGGATGATTGCAGGTGCAGAAAAGGGAAAAGAATCAATAGAAACTAGTGGTGGAGAAATAACGAAATTGGGATTTTACGATGCCATGTAGTGTGATTCAAGCAGTTAGACGGGGTATGATATATAAGTTGAATACTGTGTCTATCAACCGAAGATAGATGCCCGACGTCAAGGAAAAAGCTATGCCTAATTTCCTCTCTAAGATTCTGTCCTTTGGCGCTGACAAGGACCTCAAAGCATATCAGCGTATTGTCGAGAAGATCAATGCGCTTGAACCAACAATGCAGGAAATGAGCGATGAAGAGCTTCAGGCTCAGACCGAGAAGTTCAAGGCTCGTTATGCCGAAGGAGAAAGTCTAGACGATCTTCTCCCAGAGGCTTTTGCAACGGTACGTGAGGCGTCAGTAAGAACTATTGGTCAGCGTCACTTTGATGTCCAGCTCATCGGTGGTATCGCGCTTCACAAGGGCACTATCGCAGAGATGAAGACCGGTGAAGGTAAGACGCTTGTCTCCACTCTTGCTGGTTACCTTAACGCACTGAGTGGCAAGGGTGTTCACATTGTTACGGTCAACGACTACCTGGCCAAACGAGACAGTGAGTGGATGGGCACCATCTACAAATTCTTGGGAATCAGTGTTGGCCTTCTGCAGAACGGCATGCGACTGAGCCTTAAAAAGCCTGCATATGAGGCAGATATTACCTATGGTACAAACTCAGAGTTTGGTTTTGACTACCTGCGCGACAACATGGTTACTCGCCCAGAGATGCGTGTTCAGCGTGGACATCACTACGCCATCGTCGACGAGGTTGACTCCATCCTTATCGATGAGGCTCGTACTCCTCTGATTATTTCTGGTGCTGGCACTAAATCTGCAGGTACCTACAAGGATTTTGCAAAGGCAGTTCGTGGATTAACTCCAGATGTCGACTTTGAGATGGATGAGGCAAAGCACACCATTGCAACAACAGAGATTGGTCTCGAGAAGGTCGAGCGTGCTCTCAACATTGACGATATCTACAACGATGAGACTGGCCAGCTAGTCAATCACCTTCAGCAGGCGCTGAAGGCTGAGTACATGTTCCATCGTGATCAGCAGTACGTTGTCATTGACGGCGAAGTTAAGATTGTTGATGAGTTCACTGGTCGTATCATGGAAGGCCGTCGTTATTCTGAGGGCCTTCACCAGGCAATTGAAGCAAAAGAGAACGTTCAGGTACGTGAAGAGAATCAGACTCTGGCAACCATTACTCTCCAGAATTACTTCCTCATGTACGACAAGCTCTCTGGTATGACCGGTACTGCAATGACCGAGGACGCAGAGTTCCGTGAGGTTTATCACGTTCCTGTTCAGGTTATTCCACCTAATCGTCCGGTTAAGCGTGAAGACCTCGATGACAAGGTCTATCGTACTATTGATGCTAAGTTTGAGGCTGTCGTAAGAGACGTTGAAGAGCGCCATCAGAATGGTCAGCCAGTGCTGGTTGGTACCGTTTCCATTGATAACTCCGAGCGTATTTCTCGCATTCTGTCAAAGCGCGGCATTAAGCATAACGTCTTGAACGCTAAGTTCCATGAGCGTGAGGCACAGATTATTGCTCAAGCTGGTCGTGAGGGTGCAGTTACTATTGCAACCAACATGGCAGGCCGTGGTACCGATATTCTTCTGGGTGGTAACCCAGACGTTATGGCTGAAGATATCCTTCGTAACCAGGGAATTGAGCCAGCTGAGGCAACTCAGGAGCAGAAAAAAGCCGCACGCCAGGAAGCAAAGGAAATCTGCGCTACTGAGCGTGAGGCAGTTACTGCTGCAGGCGGTTTGTGCGTTATTGGTACCGAGCGTCATGAGAGCCGTCGTATTGACAATCAGCTTCGTGGTCGTTCTGGTCGTCAGGGAGACCCTGGTCAGACCCAGTTCTACCTTTCTCTTGAAGATGATTTGATGCGCCGCTTTGGTGGAGATCGCATGGATGGCGTTGCAGCAATGATGCAGCGCTATGAGCTTCCTGACGATATGCCAATTAAGGCAAAGATTGTTACTAAGCTTGTCGAGGGCGCCCAGCGCAAGGTTGAGGAAGTCAACTTTGCAATGCGTAAGAACGTCCTTGATTACGACGATGTTATGAACAAGCAGCGTCAGGTCATTTACGCAGAGAGAAACAAGATTCTTGACGGCAAGGATCTTATGGAGCTCATCGAGACGGTCACTGCTTCTACTACTCAGCGCATTTGCGAGGAGTTCTGTTACGGAGATGCTGACGAGTGGGATCTTGAGGGTCTTGAGAAGTGGCTCACTGAACTTACTGGTAAGACTGATCTTCCAGAGTTTACCGAGGACACCAAGTTTGAGCAGCTTGAAGAGGACGTCACCGCATTTGTCCAAAAGACTTTTGACGAGAAGACCCAGAAGCTTGGCGAAGAAGTTATGCGTGAGCTTGCTGCTCAGGTAATGCTTCGCGTCATTGATACTCGTTGGATGGCATACCTCCAGGAGATGGATTACCTAAAGACCGGTATTGGTCTTCGTGGTTTTGGTCAGCGCGATCCTCTGGTTGAGTATAAGACCGAGGCATACGAGGCATTTACGCTGCTGGTAAACACCATGTATGAGGACTTCCTCCGTACTATTCTCCGCCTTGAGTTGGTTAATCGTCCACGTCAGAATACTGAGGCAGAGGCCTTCCAGAATGCTCACTATTCTGGTGGAGAAGAGACCGACGGAGATCAAAAGGCACTTAAGCAAGGCAAGAGCATGCTTAAGAATGCCGCAGCTATTGGAAAGAGTCCGCAGGGAACCGGCGCCAGCCAGTCTTCTGTATCAACCTACCGTAAGTCTGACGATCCAAATCCTTACGTCAACGTTGGTCGCAATGACCCTTGTCCATGTGGAAGTGGTAAAAAGTTTAAGAACTGCCACGGTCGAAATAGGTAAGAATGGCTGATACAGAGGTTGTTTCGCTCCAAGCTTTAGCGGAGCGTCTCTCTGAGGTAGAAGGATATCTTCACCTCATTGAGAAGCGTCAGCAAATTTCAGAACTTGAGGCAGAAAGTGCTCGTCTTAATTTTTGGGACGACGCTGAAGCTGCACAAAAAATAATGACTCAACTAGCATCACTTCGCGATGATGTTGCTGGTATTGATAGAGCTAAAGAGAAACTCGGTGATGCTGAGGCCGCTTTTGAGCTTGGAACAGAGCTTGGAGACCAAGCATCACTCGACGAATCTCAAGCGCTTGCGACATCTCTTGAAAAAGACTTGTCGGAGCTTGAGCTTTCAAGCTGGTTTACTGATGAACTTGATCATGGTGATGCAATTGTTACTATTAAGCCTGGTCAGGGAGGCCTTGAGGCTCAAGACTGGTGCGAGATGCTTTTTCGCATGTATCTCAAATATTGCGATCGCCGTGGTTGGAAAGTTGATATCAACGACGCTCCTGTTGCGGAGGTTATCGGTCTTGACCGCGCAACCTTTACGGTAAGTGGCAAAAATGCTTACGGCATGCTTCGTGCAGAACAGGGCGTGCATCGTCTGGTAAGAATTTCTCCTACTGACGATAAGAAACGCAGGCAGACGTCATTTGCTGGTGTAGAAGTTTTACCTGTTCTTCCTGAAGATATTGAAGTTGCTATTGATCCCAATGACCTGCGTATTGATGTCTATCATGCATCTGGTCCAGGAGGTCAGGGAGTTAACACTACAGACTCGGCAGTTCGTATTACACATATTCCAACAGGAACGGTAGTAACCTGCCAAAACGAACGCAGCCAGCTTCAGAACAAAGCTGCAGCAATGAATATCTTGCGCAGTCGTTTGTATGAGATTGAAAAGGAGAAACGCGAAGCTGAGTTGGATGAGCTTCGTGGTCCAAAGAGAGAAATTTCTTTTGGCAATCAAATTAGGAGCTATGTTCTTTATCCTTATCAGCTTATTAAGGACTTAAGAACAGGTGCAGAAACAGGAAACGTAGAGTCCGTTCTTTCAGACGGCGATCTTGATCAGTTCATCATTGCGTACCATCGCTGGGTTGTTGGCGGAAAGGATTAGTGTGCAAAAATCTACTTGGCAAAAGACCTTTAAAGATTCGTTCTTTATCGTCCTTGGCTGTGCAATTTTTGCAGTTGGCCTTGATGTATTTGAAGTCCCTAACGGACTTGCAGCTGGTGGTATTACCGGTTTTGCAACGGTTATTAGGGCTGTTGCGTTACCTTTTGGATTTGATCTGCCTGTTGGTATGCAAACAATCGCCATGAATATTATTTTGATGGCTTTTGTTGCAAAAAGTGGAAATAGAAAATACTTGCTCAAGAGCGTTGCGGGCTTCTTAATTTCAAGTATTTTTGTTGACCTTTTTGCTCCTTTTCTGCCAGTCCTTGGTGCTAATGATCTTATGCTCGCAGCACTGTGGGGTAGTATTATCTGCGGTTTTGGCCTTGGTCTTGTATTTAGAGCAGGTGGAAATACCGGCGGTACAGACATTATTGCTCAAGCGTTTTCCAAGCATTTTTCTGTTCCATCAGGTACCGCCATTATCATTGTTGATATTGTCATCATTATTGTGGCCATCCCGGTCTTCTCGCTAGAAAACGCTCTGTATTCTGCGCTGGCAATCTTTATCACCGGAAAAATGATTGACTTTGTCATCGACGGACCAAGGTCCGAGCGCTGTGTTTACGTTATTTCTTCTGAGCACGATGCCATCGCTCACGAGATTCTTTATAACCTTAATCGTGGCTGTACGGAGCTTCAGGCGCGCGGACTGTGGAGTGGTGCGCACAAGCCTGTTTTGATGTGCGTTCTTGGTCGTACGGAGGTTGTTCAGCTGAAAGTTATCGTTTCCGAGATTGACCCCGATGCACTGGTATTTGTTTCAGAGGTCCACGAGGCAATCGGCGAAGGCTTTAAGTCATTTGAGGCTTTGGAAAGCTAATCGCTGCTAATCGCTGTTTGGTCAGCAAGCTGCTCGACAGATGGTCCTGTTGAACTTCGGTGGGTGCGTGTAGCTGGATGCGATTAAACACAATTGCACGTAAAAATTTTGCAATGTAAGAAGGCGACCTGTAAAAGGTCGCCTTCTGTGTTCGCTTAAATAATAATAAAGCGCAAGTCTTACTTAGCAGGAAGAATAGAAGGAGTGACGCAGACAACATCCTTAAGTCCTGCGGCTTTGAGCTCTTGGATCTGCTCGTCAGTTGCACCTGTATCAGTAATGAGCAGGTCAATGTCTTCTGCAGAACCAAACTGGAAGTTGGAAGTGGTGCCCAGCTTAGAAGAATCAGCAACAACATAGTGCTTTCTAGAGCGCTTGAGCATCTGAGCGTTAATTGCTGGCTCAGGGGATGTTGCAGAAGTAAGACCAAATTCTCCCGAGAAACCCGTGCAGCCCAAGAAGCATTTAGCTGCAGTAATGTGCTGGATGCACTCAAGAGCGGTATCACCAGTCATGGAAGCGCGTGGAGGACGGATGTCACCACCAGTAAGGATGATAGAAAGATCGTGGATGTTCTCAAGCAACAGCGCCTTGCCGTTGTTAGTAACAACAGTTACGTCGTGAGCATCAATCCACTCAAGCATCCCAAGAGCAACGGAGCTGGTGTTGATGAAGATGCAATCGCCATCCTCAACGTAGCGAGCGGCCTCGCGGGCAATTGCTTTGTTAGAGCGAATCTGCCTTGAGCCAGAAGGACGACCATAAGGATTAAGCAGGGTAGCAATGCCATACTGACGAGTCAGGATGCCGCGCTTCTCAAGAAAGTCCAGGTCACGTCTGATAGTCAAAGAAGAGACCTCAAAGTGATCAGCAAGCTCTAAAACACTTGCTTGTCCCTCTTTTTCTAGCAGCTCAGTAATTGCCTCGCGACGTGAATCTACGTAAGCCTTACTCCTTTTCATAAATGCCCTCCCTTTATGAGCAACATTTTTTCTTTGAATGTTCATTCATCAATAAAATAGAACATCAGAAGAAGCATATCAAGATATTTCGGAAAATAATAGTGTGAATATATATGAATGTTTTAGATTATAAAAAATTTAACATATAAACTTTACATGGGATAATAGAAGGCGCTTCAATTACGTTCATAAAAACATGAACATTTGTATAGCTACATGGACAAAAGATACGCTGAAAAAATATGAACAACTTTGATTACTGCTTTAGTAAAATTGATTGAAGTTAAGAACGTTTCGTGGCATATTATCAAGTATTAAGACTTGTCATGAGACGGCTTTGAGCCAATGTGTCTCATAAAGAGAAAGGTAAGGTAGTGCTGTGTTAAGTGATCTCCTTACCGAAGACCTGGTGCAGCTCAATGTTGTAGCTTCTAACTGGGAAGATGCAATTAGAAAATCTGCACAACCACTCGTTGATATCAAAAAAGTAACTGAGGGCTATGTTGATGACATCATTAAAGGTGTCAACGAACTTGGCCCTTATATTGTTATTACCGAGCATGTTGCTCTTCCACACGCACGTCCTGAGTCCGGCGCACTTGAGCCTGCAGTAGGCATTACCGTGCTTAAGGATTCCGTTGAGTTTGGCAGTAAAGACAACGATCCAGTTAAGTTTCTTTTCCCACTTGCAGCAAAAGATAGTGAAGGCCACCTTAGTGCCCTTCAGTCTCTTGTTGAATTGCTGAGCGATCCAGATTTCTTTGCTCAGCTTGAAAAAGCTCAGTCACCAAAAGATGTTGTGGACCTTGTCCACGCAAAGGAAGGTAGGTTGTAATGGCTGATAAGAAGTTCCACGCACTGGTTTGCTGCCGTGCAGGTATGGGTTCTTCCATGATGCTCAAGATCAAGATTGACCAGGTCATCAAAGAGAATGATCTTCCAATCGAGACTGAGCACGGTAATCTGGATTCCCTGATTGGTTTCAATGGCGATCTTGTTATCACCATGTCTGACCTCACCGATGAGCTCAACGCTGACGATCGCGTTCCTTCTGCAGTTGGTATTACCAACATTGTTGACAAGGCAGAGATGAAGGAAAAGCTCACCGCTTGGCTCGCAGAGCACAACGCATAAGCTCCCCTTTGTATCTTTTTGGCGGGAGCTTCTCGTCTTACGCAATATGAGTTGCCTTCGGCGAGAAGCTCTCGCCAAACCTTTGACAAGAGGTACTTGTCACTTGATTTAGAGAACTTATCTGAGTAGGTTCGTCGGTTTATTTGCTGAAAGGGATTACGCATGCTCAATGCAATTCTCATGCAGCTCAGAGACACAGCCGTCATCATGGGCATTATTGCTCTTGTCGGCCTCTTGCTGCAGAAGAAGTCCGCTGTGGACGTCTTCTCCGGAACTGTGAAGACCATTATTGGCTTCATGATCTTCAACATTGGTTCTAGCGCTATGTCCGCTCAGGTCAACATCTTCAGCGACATGTTTAGTCGTGCATTCGCTGTTAAGGGCGTTGTAACCCAGGTTGAGGTCGCAACTGCTCTTGCACTGAACACCTATGGTACTGAGGTTGCTCTTGTAATGGTCCTTGGCTTCATCATGAACCTTGTGTTTGCCAAGATTACCCCATTCAAGTCCGTCTTCTTGACTGGTCAGCACTTCCTGTACTTCTCCTGCGTACTCGCACTGGTCTTCATTGCTCTTGGTCTCCCAATGTGGGTCACCATTGTTCTTGGTGGTGTTATCCTCGGCTTCTGCGGTGCTGCGCTACCTTCGTTGTGCCAGCCATTCGTAAACAAGCTTGTTGGTGGAGACTCCATCGCAATCGGCCACTTCAACTGCATCGGTTACGCATTCTCCGGTTACGTTGGAAAGCTCTTTGCTAAGAAGAACGAGGAGGAGGGCGAGAAGGAAGCTAAGGAGCTCCCAGAGTTCTTCAAGCTCTTCAAGGACTTTGTCTTCTCCGTTGCTCTCTTCATGATTGTTCTGTTCTACGTTGTTACTATTGCATGCCTTGTCACCGGTCACTTTGGCGACACCCTTGCAAACAACAAGCCATTCACCAGCTACTTTGGTAACGACGTGTGGTGGATTTGGCCATTCCTTGCTGGTCTTCAGTTTGCTGCTGGTATGTCCGTTCTTGTTTACGGCGTCCGTCAGTTCATCGCTGAGATTACCGCTGCATTTGTCGGCATCTCCGAGAAGCTCATTCCAGATGCACGTCCTGCAGTCGACTGCCCTGCAATCTTCCCATTTGCACCAAACGCTGTCATCATCGGCTTCATTGGCTCCTTCCTTGGCGGCCTTGTTGCAATGGCACTTATGGTTGCATTCCACAGCCCAACCATCATGATTCCTGCAGCAGGTATCTGCTTCTTCTCTGGTGGTACTTGCGGCGTTTGTGGTTACGCTCACGGTGGATGGCGCGGTGCTCTTCTTGGCTCCTTCCTGGTTGGTATCTTCCTGACCGCTGGTCCTCTGATTCTCTATCCTGCATTTGCTCAGCTGGGAATTGCAGAGGCATCCTTCCCTAACGTTGACTACAACATCGTTGGTTCTATCATCTACGGCATCGGCTCACTCTTTGGTCTTGCCTAAGCCTAGATTTCTGTAGTACCTACTCAGCTCTACGATTTCTTAGGGCGCTCGTGGAAAGCCCGCGGGCGCCCTTTTAAAAGCTTCACAACAAGGAAAAACATGGCAGACGAGAAGAACAACAAAAGTGTTACTGAGTCAGTGCTTGGCGATATGTTTGGCCTCAGCGTTGACAAACAGCCTGCTCCAGAGCTTCCCAAAGATCAGTTAGTTCTAGAAGTTCTTGAAGATAGAACTCGTTTGATGGTTCAGGGAATTCTGTACTTGCTCCTGGCGTTTGCTGCTCTTGCTCTGACATTTTTCTTTTGGGTTTACGCCAATGTAAGTGGCAATATTTTGGGTCTTGTTGGTGTTATTGCAGGACTTACCATTACGTGGTTTGCATCACGAGCCATGGGAAAACGCTTTAGTCGTTTTGCCAGCGGCATTCATGTTATTGATTTTGGACAGAAAAACGTATTTATCTTTGCAAAATCCGACAAGAGAAAAGCACTTGTCGTTCCTTATACCAAGATTAAAAGCTACAAACTCATCCGACAGGGCAAGGCATTGCGCCTGCTTCTTGAAGGCGCTTGGGTAAGCCATCCTTCCGGATTTGAATTTGTAGACATTAACCGTCCTTTTATGGCCACTACGCTTGATCAAATTCAAGAGCAGATTGAGCAGCTTATGGCTCAGCACAAGGTCAAAGAGACGCGTTAGCTTAGCATGTAGTAAGTGTCTTTGAGCGCTGCCTCACAGACAGAAAAGGAGTTGTAATGGCAACTGAAAAAGAGCAGGTTCAGGAGTTTCTCTCCATTGTGGGAAAGTCGCTTCATCAGTATGTAGAGAGCATTGATTTTGATGCGCTTTCTGCAGCTAAAAAGCTCATTTTGGATGCAGAGGCAAAGGGTGGCCGTCTGCACGTAACCGGCATTGGTAAGCCAGGTCACGTCTCCGGTTATGCTGCATCGCTTTTCTCGTCAACTGGAACTCCAACCTACGAGCTTCACGGTACCGAGTGTGTC
>ENA-OWLR01000410-OWLR01000410.1-metagenome-genome-assembly--contig:-NODE-410-length-13417-cov-8.935189_pt1 | contig 13417 bp, 12 predicted proteins | sample MGYA00245352_ERZ651110 | MGnify/ENA primary metagenome ERZ651110 (study PRJEB26857, sample SAMEA4031765) | metagenome | biome: human; feature: oral; material: saliva | place: Philippines | collected 2014... | reverse complement strand
TCTAAAAGATGCCCTTTTGCATTGCAAAAGGGCATCTTTTGATGTGTAAAAGGGCATGTTTTGCAACGCAAAAGGGCACCTTTTACAAACATCTTTGTAACCTATTGATAACTTGAAGGTTACAAAGACGGTTTTTCACGATTATCCTTTATTTTGCAATCATTACCCATCCGATATTTGTAAGGTTATTTTATCACGCATAACAAATGACCATTCAGCCTCATTTAATCAGTCTTTCCCACTCTCTTCCCTACGGAAACAGAGGCAAAAAAACGCATATTCCCGTCGCCCCCGACCCACCCTATTCATGAAGAAGAGGCTGCCAGTGACTTAAAAAAACCAAATATAACCACCTTTACTACTTCTATTTCAATAGAAATCAGTAACTTTGCATGTATGAAGATTAAATATATATTAATTATCATAACTTGTCTGCTCACATTCAACAACGCAAAGGCACAATACAACATACAATGTGAAGACACCTGCAGCCATATCCACGGACTGGATATGAGTCATTATCAGGGTGACGTATGGTGGGAGACTGTGGCTCAAAACAGCAACCATAAGCTTAATTACGTATATCTGAAAGCTTCAGAAGGAGGCTCAAGAATCGACCAACGTTACCTTGATAACATCGAGGCAGCACAACGATACGGCATGAACGTGGGTTCATACCACTTCTATCGGCCTGCTCAGCCACAGGCAGAACAGCTTAGGAACTTCCGCATGCAGTGCCGTCCGCAGGATCAAGACCTCATTCCTATGGTCGACATAGAGACAACAGGCGGACTAAGTAGGGAGGATTTACGAGACAGTCTGCAGAAATTCCTCGTGCTCATGACGCAGGAATACGGCGTACGACCACTCGTTTACACTTACACGAACTTCTATGACCGATACCTCAGTGGGGCATTGGACGGATATAAACTATTCATTGCGCAGTACACAACACGTGAACCCGTGCTGCAGGACGGCAGAGACATCTTTGCATGGCAGTACACCGGAAAAGGCAGAATCAACGGTGTGAACGGCTATGTGGACAAGAGCCGACTCATGGGAAAGCACAGTATGCGCGAACTAAGATACCGACGACGGCGATAAGACACGCCGTCTGGCATCATCAGACTTTTTTAACCATCACACTAACGAATAAGATACTCTAAAGAAAATGATAATTAAATGTCCTGAATGTGGCCATCAAGTGAGCGATAAGGCACCTGTATGCCCAAGCTGTGGCGTAGAGATTGCCGGACATCTCATCAAATGTTCCAACTGTGGAGAGCTCTATCTCAAGGAGGAAGGGATGTGTCCGAACTGCCACCATACGGAGACAGGGCACCATGACATGGGGTCAGCTTCACAGGAAGAACCCATGCAGAAACCCGTAGAACCAGCTGATTCAACTGAAGAACAGATACCAATGGAGGTCGTAATGACCGAACCAACGGACAACGAAGAGGCTCCCCAGAAGGAGAATGAAGACGAGGAAGAGACGGTGGATGCCGACTTCATCATGGACGATAACGCCGATGAGGAGGTCATAGCAGCTGCTGAAAGAGTCGTAAAGAACCATGACGACGACGAGAAACAGAAGCAACAGAAGCGCAGTCACAGCTCGCTTGCCATCTCACTGCTCATCGCTATCATCACGGCAGGCATACTGTTGTTCCTCTATAATCAGGGAGTTAACAAGAACAGAACCAACGTAGAGCAGGATGCCTACGCACAGGCGATTGGTAGTAATGAGCCAACCGTGCTGCAGGATTACCTGGAAAACAATCCGGATGCACCGAAAACGCATCGTGACAGTATCTCTGCACGGTTGAATTCGCTACAGAATGACACGCAGGAGTGGACAAGCATGATGACAAGTAACTCTAAGGAGGCTTATCAGGAATATCTCTCCAAGCATCCTAACACGCCTCACCGCAAGGAATTACTTGCTAAGATTGACGAGATTGACTGGGCTGCAGCAGTGGCAAAGGGCAGCGAAGATGCTTTCTTAGGCTATAAAGCGCAACATCCAGATGGTGCACATAGCAAGGAAGCAGACGAGAAACTGAAGGTTTTGCTTGTACATACGGCAACTGAAGGTGACAAATCAAAGGCGGTTAGCGTCTTGCGTCAGTTGTTGCAGGGTATGAACAGCAAGAGCAGTGATAAGATTGCAGGGGCTGTAGCATCACAACTGAACTTCCTCGGAGCAGGTGGTGCAACGGCAAAAGATATTCAGAAGTATATGAAAGACAAGCTTTACCAGGCTGACGTGAAGACCATTAACTGGCATCTGGGCTCACCTGCTGAAGTAACAAAGGAGGGTGACAACGACGAAGAGCTGAAGGTAAAGGTTCCTGCAACGCTGGATATCGACCGTCAAGGTGGTAAGTCGAAACGCAATTATGTTATTTCTGCTACTATCAAGGGCAACAGAATAACACAAGTAAACTGGCGTTAAGGGCTTACACAGTTGTATGCCAATGGGCAAAAGAACATTTAAATGGGGGCAACCATTCAAGGGTTTCATACGCATAAACCTTGTGATGGTTGCTCTGTTGGTTATTATCAATCAGGTAATCATTGCTTCCCTAAACGATGATCTGAATGCACTGGTGGACGGAGAGATGCTCCTCTACACCACACCTATCGCTGGTTTCTATCTCGTAAGCTGTCTGTTGACATGGCGGTGGAGCAATCACCAGTGGGCTGTAATGGCTTTTCTGGAAATCATGTTTGCCAATGGTTTCAACCTCGTATACATCACTTTCATCGCTATATTTGGTAACGTTGACCTGCTATGGGGTTCGTTCTTCCTCACTGGCGCCATGGCTTTACTCGCTATCTTCATCACTCCTACATGCTATTACTTCATGCGCCAATCCTACAAAGAGCCGGGATCGTGAAAGACAAAGACACAGAACTGGCATTACAAAGACTATAAACATGAAAAGCAAAGACACAGAACTGGGAGGACAAAGATTATAAACATGAAAAGCAAAGACACAGAACAAGGATGGCAAAGATTATAAACATAAAAGGCAAAGACACCGTACAAGGATAGCAAAGATTATAAACATGAAAAGCAAAGACACAGAACTGGCATTGCAAAGATTATAAACATGAAAAGCAAAGACACAGAACTGGCATTGCAGAGACTATAAACGTGAAAGACAAAACACCAAAGAATAAATAATAGAAAGCCCTACCCCATTACTCCATCCACCCCCTCGTAAGGAACGAAAGAGCAAGAAAGCAGAAGCAAAAGTGAGCAAAATAGGCGCAAAATATCAATAAAATTTTATCTCATACACGACAGATAGTCAAAGAGTTACAATGTGTTCGCACACAAAAAAAACAACGAAAAAAAGACGAAATAAAGTTTGTGTGTAACGAAAAAATACCATATCTTTGTATCGTTATCCTGAAAACAATCTTTTTACCTTAGAAGACTAATGCCTATCAAAAGATAAAGCGATCGCCTGTGAAGGTCATCGCTTTTTTTGATGATTGTAAACAAATAACCTAAAGATTATCCTTCACTTTGTTGTAAATTAAACAGTAGATTGCACATGAGTGTGCAATGATTAGTAAATGACAATAAAGAGAAACAGGAATAATCTTATAAAGCATAAGAAATAACAACAAAAAAGCGGTGAGTTGCAATACTATCGCAACTCACCATGGATTATTCCCCCCTAAATAAGTCCATTGTTCAGACTCATCGCTATAAGCTTTGCAATGAACAAGGAATAACAAAAATAATGGCTAAAAACCTTAAGAACTTTTCTTTTTACGGTTTGCTAAGAAGTTAGTGTATATCTTCTTCACCTGTGGAGCAAGGAAGATGATACCTATAAGGTTAGGAATAACCATCAAACCATTGAAGGTGTCGGCTAACTCCCATACCAAATCAGCTGCAAAAAGACAGCCCAAGAAGACGAATCCTACTACCAATGCACGATAAGCAAGGATTCCCTTCTTACCAAACATGAACTTGATGTTCATCTCAGCAAACATATACCAGCCGATAATCGTGGTGAAAGCAAAGAAGATTAGACTGATGGCAAGGAAGACAATTCCACCTTCACCAAAAGCTATCTCGAAGCCTTGCTGCGTAATAGCAACCGACTTCAATGCTGTATTATGATAAGAACCGGTAAGCATGATGACGAAAGCTGTTGAGGTACAGATGAGTACTGTGTCAACAAACACACCTGCCATGGCAACGAAACCCTGCTCTGAAGGGTCCTTAACATCAGCCAAAGCATGCGCATGTGGGGTGGAACCCATACCTGCCTCATTAGAGAACAAACCACGGGCAACACCATAACGGATGGCATACTTCATCACTGTACCAGCTGCACCACCGGCTGCTGACTGGAGAGAGAAGGCATCGTGGAAGATGGTACGGATGACTGAAGGCAACTGATCAGCAAACATATAGATGATAATCAGTGAACCGACAATGTAAACAATAGCCATGAAAGGTACTAAAAGCTCTGCAATAGCAGTGATTCGACGCTGTCCACCAATGACAACCACTGCCACAACAGCTGCAAGAATAATACCTACTATATAAGGTGGGATGTGGAAAGCATTCGTCAAAGCAATAGAAATAGAGTTGGCTTGCACCATATTACCCACGAAACCAAGGGCTATGACAATGGCAACAGAGAAGAAAACTGCCAGCCACTTACTGCCAAGACCATAGTAAAGATAGTAAGCTGAACCACCAACCGTCTCACCATGAAACTCTTTCTTGTACTTCTGGGCAAGCACAGCCTCGGAGAAGATAGTACTCATACCCAACAAAGCGGATACCCACATCCAGAAAATAGCACCCAAACCACCCGTGGCAACGGCAGTGGCAACACCACCAATATTACCCGTTCCGACCTGAGCTGCTACGGCAGTAGCCAATGCCTGGAAAGAGTTAACCTTCTTTTCACCTGGCTTTCTCTTCTTAAAAACGGGACCAAAGGCATACTTGAACGCCAAATTCAAATGGCGAATTTGTGGGAAACCAAGGTAGACAGTATAGAAAATACCTACTCCTAAAAGCGCATACATGAGAAAACTGTTCCACAGAAACTCATTAAAAGTCTTTACATAGTCTAATGGACTCATCGTCAACATTGTTTAGATATTAGTAATAGATTGGCAGTATAAAACCGCTCAAATAGTAATTTTCGAACTCGGTAAATAGAAATTTATGCCGCAAATATAGTATTTTATCTTTTAGCAAACAACTATCAACACATTTTTTTTACCATAAAAATGTTAATTACATGCGGAAAATAGCATGCCAAAAATGAAAAAATAAAATGAATATAAGGGACAAAAAACAAATTTGCTGTCACTCCCGTCACCGCTTTTGAGCATACAAACTCCTAAAAATAAGCCCATTACACAAAGTGTTAAATGTGACAGCAAATTAAAACAAAACTATATTAGGGGGTTGAGCATTATTTATCTGCCCCAGGAATCATACCTTTTTGGTAGCAACAACAACTAAGCGCATATAAAAGAGCATGGATGAATTGTTGTGATTTGCTTGAAATCACATACTCTTGTAGTAGCAATAACAATAATTATATATAGTAGAACAAATCTACCACTACGTAAAAGAAGAAAAGGGGGATAAGAAAAATATAAAAAAATAAGGCCGCTAAAGAACGACCTTGGGCGGTACACGATCTTTCGACCCTGTCCCTAAACCATATTACTATAATCTGATGCAAAGGTATATAATTAATATTAAACTCCAAAATCTAAATCTCTTTTTAAAGTTAACTAGCGTTAAAAAGTCCGTTATGATTCGCTTGAAAATACGTACCTTTGTGGTAGCAACAACAATAATTATATATAATAGAACAAATCTACCACTACGTAAAAGAAGAAAGGGGGATAAGAAAAACATAAAAAAGTGGGACGCTTAGAGCGCCCCTTGGTGGTACACGATCTTTCGACCCTGTCCCTAAACCATATTCTTATGATCTGGTGCAAAGGTATATAATTAATATTAAACTTCAAAACCTAAATATCTTTTTAAAGTTAATTAGTATTAAAAAGCCCATTGTGATTCGCTTTAAAATTAGTATCTTTGCATTATCAGACACAACCATTGACAGAGAAACAATTGCGCTTTGCCTAAGCCACTCGTGGGCTGATGTAACCGACCATTATATCAACTATGATAGAAAACGTGTTGATGAAGCTGTATGCAAGGTGATAGGTTACGTGAATAGTTTTAGGGAGGATAGGATTTTATGATAAAATATTGGAGATTCTATAAATCAAAAAAAATGCGTGCCATTTACGAGGATAAAAACTTGAAGCATTATGGCTTAACTTCATTCCAAATTTTGTGCATCATGCGTAAGATCCAGTTTATAGTTAAAAAGACGGATGAAGAGCATAGGGATGATTTTCATAATGCTACGGATATAAAAGACGTCACAAGGATTCTTAATTGTACCATACATTCTATAAAAAAAGAATATCTGAAAAAAGCATATAAAGATATGTCTTTTTACATTTCAGACTATGCAAAGTTTATATTAGTTATAGTCGAATATTTTAATCAATATTCTCTTGGTAAGGACGTTAGCAATAATACATGGTATGATGGTACGCAAATAAAGATGGAAGATTTTGCTGGTGTGGCAAGTTATGTTTCAAAAATATCTGAAATAGATGATAGTTTCAGATATGATATTAGGTTGATAATAAATGGAGAATCGCAGGTATTTCATAGTTCCTTTAAGGCTTTGCAGAGGCTTTGTGAGATTATAGGCATCCAAAGGGTTGGAAACACTGGTATTAAGGTGTGTGGGAGAAGGTTACTTGTAAATCGAATAAGAAAAGGACAAGAAGAACGATACATAATGATAGACAATAATTGGTATTTATACTCTGGTGGCAGCATACGCCCATGCATGAAAGTGATGAGAGAAATAATAAGTTTATTTAGTAAAGATATAAGTGTAGAATGGGACATTCGTCGAGAATAGAATTTAAAAAATAGAAAGCAGTATGGAAATCTGTTTTTTATTTTTTACACTATTAGATTTATAAATAACGTGAGTTCGACGAATTCAGAACAATGTAAGCTGTGTGTCAATGTTCCTTTGTACATTGATGCACGGCTTCTTTGGAAACAGGCAATAGGCAGCGACTGCCCTCTAATAAGTTGACGATAAAATTGTCAAAGCATTTATGTCTAGAGTATTCCATTTGTGCAATGTTCTTAAGTCCATCATTCACCATTTCTATAAAGTAGCATTTACTAGAATCGTGGAAAAGAATCATTATAAGCATAACTTCTACCCTTGACATTGTAGAATTTCGATAATATTTTCTTTTTCCGGTAAGTTTTAGTGTATATTTTGTTGTTATTGCATCAAAAAACTTGCAGAAGTCATCTGCCATACAAAATATTTCAGTAACTTTGTTCTCGCTGATCATGGCGATTTCTGTTTGTAACTATTTGTATATTAGCTTCTTAAAATTACTACAAATTTCGCTAATCAGCAAATTTATAGACACTTACAATTCGTCGAACTCACGGTAAATAAATAGTTAAAATAAGAAATATTGGAGGTTTTTGACATAGAAAACAATGGGAAATCATATAAAAGGAGTTCTTCTCGATGGAAAAGAACAACTAAAGATCTATTGTGATCAACTTGAATTATCACCTACTACGGTAAATAAATGGTCTACAAATATAAGTCAGCTGCCAATAGGAATGTTTACAAAAAAGCATAAACCTTGAAGTTGATAAAAATCACTATGACTTGGAAAGTGATAATTAACCAAATTTCTTCAACTTTAATTCTAAAGAATTATGGCAATAAAAGATGAGCCGCAAATAACAAAAGTTGCAAAACCCTTTGTAAAATGGGCCGGAGGGAAAGGTTCACTTGTGAAGCTCCTTTCGACTCATTTACCTAATGATTTCTACAAGCAAGATAGTATTACATATATTGAGCCTTTTGTTGGTGGCGGTGCAATGTTATTTTATATGCTTACGCATTTTACTAATATACACAGAGTTGTTATCAACGATGTAAATAAAGATTTGATTTTCTGCTATAAACTCATAAAGAACAATCCTCAAACTCTTATTAAACAACTGAAGCTGATAGAAAAAGAATATTTGCAGTTACCAAATATGGATGAGAAGTCACGCTATTATTATAAGGTACGTGATGATTACAATAACAAGGAAATAATAGATAAAGAAAAAGCAGCATTTTTTATATTTCTAAATAAGACCTGCTTTAATGGTTTATATAGAGTTAATACCAGTGGAAAGTTTAACGTTCCATTTGGTAAATACAAGAATCCTACAATATGTGATGAGAAGCTTATATTAGCTGACCATAAACTGTTTAAAAAGGTTGAAATCTATAACGGGGACTATAGTAATATTACGAAATACTTGGGACAAAACTATAATTACATTTATATAGATCCACCGTATCGTCCACTATCGGGAACAGCTTACTTTAAAGAGTATTCTCATAACATATTTGATGACAAAGAGCAGGAAAGATTAAAAGAATTCTGTGATATAATGACAGATAGAGGATGCAAAATAATGCAGAGTAACTCAAACTCTATGGATAGTCATGGAGAATCTTATTTTACAAAGCTCTATCAGGGATATCATATAACTCAGATAGAAGCTCACAGATACATAAATGCTCATGTAGGCAAAAGAAAAAAAGAAATAGAATTACTTATAAAGAACTATAACAACGGACAATAAATAAGTATATAAATATGGCACTATTAACACCAACTCAAATCCAGAGTATAAAAGAACACATGACAGATGACCCCTCTGTTCTTACAAAGAAGTTCAAGGCAAAGAAAACTCCTTATGAAACAAGAAGTATTGCTTTGAATGAATTAGAAGACTATCTTAGTGAAGGTTGGGAAGAGGTTTCTACTTCTAAACACAAAGCAAAGATTCAAAAACTTAAACCTATAGACATCTGTTTTGAAGATGATATCTGGTGTATGTTCTATAACCTCGGCTTCAGAATTTTGAATTATGACGAGAAATTGGTCATTCAATGGGGTAAAAGTTCAGAAGAAAGACATCAAATTGATGTCGTAGCAGTTGGTGAAGAAGCCATTTTCGTTGTAGAATGTAAAGCTGCCGAAAACATAAAACAAGCTTCTTTCAAAAAGGAAATAGGAGAAATATGCCTTTACAAAGAAGGAGTAATGCGTGTTTTAAAAGAAATCTATGGGCAAGAGAAAAAGGTGAAGTTCATCTTCGCTACAAGAAACTATACATATCCTGAAGATTGTTACGATGAAAGACGCTTGATTGATAATAAGATATTTCAGTTTACAGATAACACATATGACTATGTGAACAGTTTAATCAAGTCCTACAAATCCACTGTAATATATCAGTTTTATGGACTCATGTTTCAGCATGAAAGAATAAACAATGAGAAAATTCGCATCCCTGCACTTCGAGGTAGTATGGGAGGACACGAATACTACATGCTATCTATAGAGCCTGCTAAATTGCTCAAAATTGGATTCGTACTACATCGAACAAAAGTAAACACTCAGATCTCAATGCCTACGTATCAACGACTACTCGTTCCTTCAAGACTCAAAGGAATTGGTGAGTTTATAGATAAAGGAGGATATTTCCCAAACACAGTTATCGTTAATTTCGACAATTCAAATAAGAAGAACAGAGTACAGTTTGAACAAGCTGCTGGAGGAAGTGATAACACAAAAACAAAATTGGGATACCTTACTATTCCAAATGCATATTGTATTGCATATATTATAGACGGACAGCATCGCGTTTATGGGTATGCAGGCTCAAAGTATAAGGACACAAATACAATACCCGTAGTAGCTTTTAATGGCTTACCATCTGATGATCAGTTGAAAATTTTTATGGATATTAATGAGCACCAGAAAGCTGTAAGCCCAGGCTTACGCCTTGACTTAAATGAGGACTTAAACTAGGACTCTCCACGTCTAGACTCCAGACTCAAAGCCTTACGTTCATCTATTATCAAACAATTAGCTACAGGAAATAATAGTGTTTTAACAAGAAAAATTTCTATTGGTGAGGATACTGCTAAGCTTACTTTCAAGCCCTTTGACACTGCATTATCACAATCATCTCTACTTCCCAAAGCAACATCAAAAGAGTTTACCAAACATACCGATGTTTGTCTCTATAACACAAAGTGCATAGAGCATAATAAAGCTATGAAAGATTCTCAAAAATGCATATCAAATCTCATTAAGGAGTGCTATGCCTATGTCTACTATAAAATGAATGAAGAGCATTCTGAAGAGTATGAGCAGTTTATAGAATGTAACCGCGGTACGTATGCGTTTATATCCCTTATATCTTCATTTAATGAACACCTCATTCATCAACATGCTCTTACTCAAGATTCAAGCACGAAGGAGCAGAAAGAGAAGATGGCTCCCTATTTTGATGCCTTAATAGACTATATATGCAATATACCAGCGGATGACAAGAGCCAGATTCTACTCATAAAGGGAGCAGGAGCAGACACTTTCTGGCTCAGAAAATATCAAAATGCAATTCGCCAAAAGATATCCTCTTATAATCCTGAAGGTTTGACAGAATGGATTGAAACGCAGGACAAAGACCTTCAAGAGCAAGGTAAATCATATGGCAAAGCTATAGAAAAACTGATAAAAAATAAAGTATTGTTGAAATTGGAAGATTTATATGGAAGTACATGGGAAAATCAGATAAAATCCATAAAAGGAAGATGTCTTATGCGAATGGATGATAGTGAAGACGAAGATCAAGAATGGACTGAGTATTTGAACATGCAAGATCTCAAGGAAATCATAGATAATAAATGGCATACCCCAAAAGAGAATGATGAGAATTTTAAGACATTTGAACAGGAGTTCTCCATTAAAGTAACAGACTCTTTTAGGACAAAGTCAGATAAGATAAAATGGTTAAACGACCTTATTTCTTTTAGTAAGTCTTGGACTACAACTAAAGGGCGTGCTCTAACCCGAGCTGAGGTTAATGAGATGAATATTATTTTGCAATCACTTGCCCCTGCAGACGAGGTATAACATGGATTATAAGGAGTTTTATCAGCAAGACATCACATTACGTGATTACCAGCTAAAAGCTAAAGAAGAAATCTTTAACCGATGGAATATTGCTAACAACATTTTGTACCAGATGCCTACTGGTACAGGTAAAACTCGCTTATTTACGTCCATCATTCGAGACATCAATGTATGGGGACTTCGTCATAATATCTTTTTCCGTATACTCATAATAGCTCATAGAAGCGAACTTATAGAACAATGCTCTAATAGTCTATCAAAATACAGAATCGACCATGGCGTATTAGCCGGAACTATGAAAGAGATGCGTGACCCGACAAAACCTATACAGGTTGCATCCATACAAACAATAACACACGCTTCTAACAGGAGTCTTATTAATGATTTAAGCTTTAATTTTATAATCATTGATGAGGCACACCACGCCATTGCACACTCATATAAGAAACTTTGGCACTTCTGTCCCGACGCAAAGAAACTCGGTGTTACGGCTTCTCCATGGAGAATGAACAACTGCGGTTTCTCAAGTCTATTTGATGCATATATCCCTTCTATGCCTATCAAGGATTTTATACAAAAAGGATGGCTTGCATCATATCAGTACTACTCTATCCCTATAAATTCTAAAGTTATTGAATCAATTAATACCATTAGAGAGTTTGATATTGATGGAGACTATAAGACAAAAGCACTTATAGATGTTATAGATACTTCTAAGATTCGTGCCCAACTGTATGATAGCTATTCAAAAATCGCATTTGGTAAAAAAGGTATAATCTATAGCATCTCCCACTCACATAGCGAACATATTTGTGAGCAATACAGAAGCCACAGTGTAAAAATCGAAAAAATAGATAGTAAAACTCCACCACAACACCGTTATAATATAATCCAAGCTTTTAAGAATGGTGACATTGATATCATTGTTAACGTAGACATATTTTCGGAAGGTTTTGATTGTCCAGACATAGAGTTCATACAATTAGCAAGACCAACAAAGTCTTTAGTTAAGTATATACAACAGGTTGGAAGAGGTTTGCGTAAGAATGGAAACAAACAATGTATCATATTGGACAATGTCGGTATGTACTCTCAATTTGGACTACCTGATGAAGACCGAGATTGGGAATCATACTTTTACGGAGAAGAAAAAAATATCAATGTTCAAAGGAGTACTTTAAGGCAAACACAAAGTATACATGATTATGTTGAAGTAGATATGAGCGAAGGGAATGAGCATATGATTCTTATTCAAGATACCCCCATACCCATAAACTCTTCATCAACCACAGATTCATGTAAATCAATAGAGTCTTTCCAATCAGAAGAGAATGAACTCATTACTAAGCATCAGTTTTCTATATTGAGCAAGCCCTTCTGTTCTGGTAAATACATGATAGAAGAAACCGAAGATGGCTTCCATATAATCAATGTACGTAGCAAAAATCGCATGTTTCTTGTAAAAACAAATACTTTGCCCGGGGGAAAGATCATAGTAAATAAAGGATCAGATAAGAAAATCTTTACCATTATAAAAACATTGACATCATCAACTATAGGTTCTCCAACAAGCAAAATAATAGGGACCTTACAAAAAGAGGGATTAATTATGAAATTTACTGCTTTTGACAAAACTATAACGAACATAAGAATTAAAGTATAAGGTTCTTTAACTCTATTTTACTTGTCCATCCGTTCACTCGTTCACTTCATATTCATAGGGGGTATATCGCATTCTATTTTCCTCCCTTTGGGGGAGAGGCAAGTTATTGCTGTTGTCCTTCTTTTTCTTTTCCTGTCTGTCTTATATTAACGTGAGTTCGACGAATTCAGAACAATGTGAGCTGTGTGTCAATGGTCCTTTGTACATTGATGCACGGCTTCTTTGGAAACAGGCAATAGGCTGGAATGACGAGCCTACCAAATGTCCATTACTAAATTCCGAGAGGTTTTCAGCCTACCAAATGTCCATTACGCCTATTTAGTGAAGCTTTTTCCGTATCCAGTAATGCATTCTCTCGTATTTTGTGAAGCAGAAGGGTATATTAGCTTTCTTTAAAGAGGTAACGTTACTTTTCTTTCTATCCCATTACACCTTATTATATATATAGACGTACGGAAGAGAGGGGCTGCACAAAAAAGTTATTTTGTCCTGAACTGAAGAAGACTGTTAAGCACATTTGAATCCAGACATAAGGAACTGGCGGTTCCTTCTATGACAGACAATGGTACAGCGCTATAGGAAAATAAACGGGAAAGAAGACAAAGGCAAAGGTTGTCATAGACAAAACGGAAA
>ENA-OWLR01000409-OWLR01000409.1-metagenome-genome-assembly--contig:-NODE-409-length-13444-cov-15.814400_pt1 | contig 13444 bp, 10 predicted proteins | sample MGYA00245352_ERZ651110 | MGnify/ENA primary metagenome ERZ651110 (study PRJEB26857, sample SAMEA4031765) | metagenome | biome: human; feature: oral; material: saliva | place: Philippines | collected 2014... | reverse complement strand
CATCAAAGGCATAAATTTATTTGTTTTATGGTATTAATTGTATTCTTGATAATGGTTCTTTTTTATGCTTACAATAACTTTTGAGCGAATTATTTACATGAAAATAAATTTTTATTGTCGTGAAAATAATTCTTTTTTATCATGAATAAAAATATTTCTTTTCATGAAAATAATTCGTTGGAGTGTAGCTATAAGAGGTTAAAAGGGCATCTATCAGCTGCTTACCTCTTATCTTTAATGTCTGTAAAGGGCATCGATAAAATCCTTCCTCCTTCCTTTCTCTCTCTTTATTAGTATCAGGAACAGAGGTGATGTCTTAACTCCTTTCACTCCCTTTCACTCCTTAACTCCTCAAAACCTACCTTCTCTCTTGGAAGAATCGCTGCATCAAGGTACGACATTCTTCTTCCATAACACCGTAGGTGACGTTAGCTTTAGGGTGGAAAGCCTTGGGCGCATATTCATGATAGCCCCGTTTTTCATCGGGACAACCGTAGACAATGCGTCGGAGTTGCGCCCAACCTATAGCACCAGCACACATGATGCAAGGTTCAACAGTCACATATAGCGTACAATCCTGCAGATATTTCCCTCCCAACTCATTGGCTGCCATGGTTATTACTTGCATTTCTGCATGTGCAGTAACGTCATTAAGCGTCTCTGTCAGGTTATGGGCACGAGCGATGATACGGTCGCGACACACCACAACAGCACCAATAGGGATTTCACCTTCTTTATAAGCCGCTTCGGCTTCAGCCAATGCACGCTGCATATAGTATAGGTCTTTCTTGCTTTGTTCTTCTGTACTCATACTGCAAAAATACGGGTTTTATTTTGATTTTACGAAAGATTATTCTAACTTTGTGCGTGAATATTAATGTACACAATTCTTGACGGGAGTGATAAAGTTTAAGGATTTTAGAAGAAGTAGGCAATACCTTTGTTTCATCCGTAAATCGATTTGATACGTATAAAGAATTATCTTATCTCCTTCTAATAGTCTGAACTTCTAAAACTTCTGCAAGTTGAGGAAAGAAAGACGCATGGCATACCATAACGAATTGGGTAAATGGGGAGAGGATGTGGCAGTAAGCTATCTCCAACAGTTGGGTTATGTCATTCTTCATCGTGATTGGGATTATCATCATCGAGACTTAGATATTGTTGCTATAGATAATGGTACGCTGGTTATCGTTGAGGTAAAGACCCGAAAGAATGAGCAGTTTGCTGATGCCGATGAGGCTGTCACCGTGCAGAAAGTGCGTTCGCTCTCGATAGCTGCCAATGCATACGTCAAGCGATATAATATCAATTTGGATATCCGCTTTGATATCATCACTGTCGTGGGGCAGCCAACAGGAACCAATGAAGTGCGCCATGTGAAGGATGCCTTTCTTCCATTCATATAAAGAATAGATTGTAAATGAAGATAATAGATGCCGTATTAGGCTTTTTCAAGCCAACAGTAGTAGAGAAAGAAAGAGAGGTGAAAGTCGTAAGATTGGATGCTGTCGATAGTACAAACGCCTATCTGCGCACTTACCTACCTGCTGAAGATGAGCCAATGACAGTCGTTGTTGCCGATTATCAGACTGCAGGAAAAGGGCAGGGGACGAACACTTGGGAGAGTGAAGCAGGTAAGAACCTGTTGTTCTCGGTACTTGTTCACCCGACGATGTTGCCTGTTCGTAGTCAGTTCCTACTCTCTGAAGCTGGTGCTTTGGCTCTGAAAGAAGCTTTAGCAGACTATGTAAAAGACGATATCAGCCTGAAATGGCCCAATGACATCTATTGGAAAGATAAGAAACTGAGCGGAACACTGATTGAGACGAAGCTCGCTGCGGGACGTATAAAAGACTGTGTCTTCGGTGTGGGACTGAATGTAAATCAGGAAACGTTCCATAGTGACGCTCCTAATCCCGTTTCTCTCTGCCAGATTTTAGGGCATGAGGTTGATAAAGAAGAACTGTTGAAAAAGATTATCAAGAAGTTCTCAGAACTCTATCATCTGTTAGAGATGGGTGGATATAATGATATCAGTGCCATGTATCACGAAGCCTTGTATCGACGTGGAGGCTTTTATAAATTCCGCGATAGCGATGGCGAGTTTGAAGGAGCTATCATTGAAGTAGAAGACAATGGGCATCTTATCCTCCGTGATAGTAAGGGTATGATACGAGAATATCAATTCAAAGAAGTAGAGTTTATTATATAATAAGGTGTAAATGGAAGTAAGGAAGTTCCCTCAACACCTCCAACAGCAATAAAAATGGCAAGATTTAAAAGAATACTCTTAAAGCTTTCGGGTGAGAGCTTAATGGGAAAGCAGGGTTTCGGTATCGACCCTGAGCGTCTTAGTGACTATGCTAAGCAGATTAAGGAAGTACATGAAATGGGCGTACAGATTGGTATCGTAATCGGAGGAGGTAATATCTTCCGTGGTCTAAGCGGTAGTCAGAAAGGCTTTGACCGTGTGAAAGGCGACCAGATGGGTATGTGTGCTACCGTTATCAACTCCCTTGCACTCAGTTCAGCACTTGAGGCAATCGGCGTGAGAGCAAAGGTCTTGACTGCTATCCGTATGGAACCAATCGGTGAATACTATAGCAAGTGGAAGGCTGTCGAGGCTATGGAGGCTGGTTATGTATGTGTTTTCTCAGCAGGAACGGGCTGTCCTTACTTTACTACGGATACCGGTTCAAGTCTGAGAGGTATTGAAATTGAGGCAGATGTGATGCTTAAGGGTACACGTGTAGACGGTGTTTATACAGCCGATCCAGAGAAGGATCCAACGGCAACAAAGTTCTCTGAGATTACATACGACGAGATTTACAATAAGGGACTCAAGGTGATGGATCTCACTGCAACGACTATGTGTAAGGAAAACGACCTCCCTATCTATGTCTTTAATATGGATGTTGTAGGCAACCTAAAGAAGGTGATGGACGGAGAAGACATTGGTACGTTGGTACATAACTAATTCGGAATATATTTCAACGAAGTGTTGTTGCAGCTGGTAGTTGGCTATCTGGCTGCAACAACCTATAAAGTAAAAATCGACGAGAGAACTATTCTTAATCCTAAAAACCTTTTGAACGCAGATTGATAAGAATGTATTGAATATAAATATTAAATATATACATTATATAAAGATATTGGAATAATTTTCTTATCTTTGCAGTTCAAATTCTAATAGTATATGATTATGAAAAGAAGAAATACACTACTTATCCTCTTTACGCTGCTGTTTAGCCTCACAGCGATGGCACAGCAAAACCCTGTTCACTTTTCTGTACAACAGAAGCAGGTCTCTCCAACAGAGGTAGAGGTTGTCTTCTCTGCGAAGATAGACCAAGGATGGCATGTATATTCAACGAATCTTCCAGCCGATGGTCCTACTTCGGCGACTCTACATGTGGACAAGTTGGAAGGTGTGACACCAGTTGGTAAACTCACAGCACGTGGTAAAGAGTTGAATGTCTATGATAAGACTTTCGAGATGAAGCTACGTTATTTCGAGAATAGCGTTGGGTTTGTTCAGCGTTACAAGATAACTGCTAAGACCTATAGCATAAAGGGCTATTTGGAATATGGGGCTTGTAATGATGAGATGTGCTTACCACCAACACAGGTGGAGTTTAATTTCAAAGGTAATGGACCCGCCTCTGCCCCTGCAGCAACACCCACCGCTGCAAGTGCAGAAAACGAGAAAACAACGACAGCTGCTACTGATGTAGCAGCTGATGGTTTATCTGCCCTTACCACAATGGGCGCAGATACAGCTAAGAAAGCTGATGTGTTGTCTGCGGACACTGCAGGGACTGTACAGCAGGCAAACACACAAGTAAACGCTGATGTTAATCTATGGAAGCCTGTAATCAAAGAGTTAGCAGCCTTCAATAGCACTAAGGATAGCACTAACAGCTCTCTTTGGAGTATCTTCTTTATGGGTATCCTCGGTGGTTTCATCGCTTTGCTCACCCCTTGTGTATGGCCTATCATCCCAATGACTGTCAGCTTCTTCCTCAAAAGAGCAAAGGACGACCGTAAGAAGGGAATACGTGATGCAGTCACCTACGGCTTGTCTATCATTGTTATCTATATGGCTTTGGCAACGATTGTTACGTGGGCTTTCGGTCCACAGAAGTTGAATGAACTGGCAACAAACGCCCCGTTCAATGTGTTCTTCTTCCTTTTGTTAGTCGTCTTCGCCTTTAGCTTCTTCGGATGGTTTGAACTTCGACTGCCTTCTTCATGGGGTAATGCGGTTGATAATAAGGCTTCTGCCACTACAGGAATACTCTCTATCTTCCTCATGGCATTTACCTTGTCATTGGTTAGTTTCTCTTGTACCGCTCCTGTCGTTGGTCTTCTCCTTGTTCAGGCAGCGACAAGTGGCGACTGGGTAGCTCCTGCTGTGGGTATGTTTGGTTTTGCTTTGGCTCTTGCCTTGCCATTTACATTCTTCGCACTCTTCCCATCTTTGCTGAAACAAGCACCTAAGTCAGGTTCATGGATGAACATGATTAAGGTTGTGTTGGGATTTATCGAGTTGGCTTTCTCACTGAAGTTCTTGTCAGTAGCCGACCTCGCTTACGGTTGGCATATCCTTGATCGTGAGACATTCCTTTCCATTTGGATTGTTCTCTTTGGTCTTTTGGGATTATACCTCATTGGTAAACTCAAGTTTCCTCATGATGATCTCGAACAGAAGGCAATGCCAGTACCAGCTATCATGTTGGGCCTTTGCTCGTTAGCTTTCTCTGTTTACATGCTTCCTGGACTCTGGGGTGCACCTTGTAAAGCGGTTAGTGCGTTCGCACCACCTATTAATACACAGGACTTCAACCTTGCTCCACAGACCGTGCATGCTGCTTATACGGATTATGATGAGGGTATGCGTGCAGCGGCTGCAGCTGGTAAACCCGTCTTGATAGACTTTACTGGTTTCGGATGTGTTAACTGTCGTAAGATGGAGGCATCTGTCTGGACAGACTCACGTGTCGCTGAGAAGCTGAATAAAGACTATGTCCTTATTTCGCTTTATGTAGACGACAAGACTCCATTGAAGCAGCCTGTTGAGGTGAAACTACCTGATGGAACGTCACGTACACTGCGAACTATTGGCGACAAGTGGAGTTATCTGGAACAGACTAAGTTCGGTTACCTGGCTCAGCCATTCTATGTTCCTTTGGATAATGCGGGTAAGCCGTTGAATGGTAGCTTCAGTTTTAAGGAGGATGTACCTGCTTATCTTGAATTCCTCGATAAGGGCTTGGAAAATTATCACGCCAAACAGCAATAATGATATAGGCTGACAATATTGCGCTTAACTATCTCGTAGATAGTATAGAGCCGCATAGTCATGTGTTCTGAAAGAGGTTGTATCAAAAAGACCATTGGAAGGTCTTGATTGATACAACCCTTTGTTCTATCTATACCTGAAAGTTTTTTCATTGAATGAGAGGATACATACTCTTTGGTAAACGTTCCTCGAATGGATTAAGCATAAGTTTCTTTTATGTCCTTTAATGCCTTTAAGAATAAAAAGGTGTAAGGGAGAGAGAGGAAGAGGGGGATTTTGTGAGTATCTATCATTTGGTTTGGTAGATGTTAATGTTAAGTGAAAAAATACCATTAAAACGTACATTTGGCTATCAAAAAACAATAATAATGAATAGAATTCTTTGTTTTTAATAATAAAGTCGCTTGTATTTTTGTTTTTTTTCGTACTTTTGCAGAATAATAGGTAAATAGGTATAGTCTACCTGTGAAGGTGACTAATTAATAGTATAAATAGTTATAAAGAAGACATTTCTTCTCTCTGAACAATTATTAACGTAAGAGTTTTCGAGTTAAAAAAGGATTGTATTTTCAAGTAACAGAATTTCATAATTTTAGAGAACGATGCAGAAGATTAAATTCCTCCAGCGCGTAATATGTGTTCTTCTACTGAACCTTTTATGCATTGGGCCATTAAGTCTCCCTATGTCAGCGCAAGAACTGAATGGTGCAAAAGTAACTCTCTCTATGCATGATGCGACAGTAGAGGATTTTGCTAATGAAGTTGCTAAGCAGACAGGATTGAATGTAAAGTTTGCAGATGATGATGTGAAGGCGTTTAAGGGTGTGTCCCTTGATGTACGCAATCAGTCAGTTTCAAGTTTGTTACTGAACTTGGCAAACCAGTTCCCACTCTCATATACCGTTGAGGGCAACACCTTGACGTTTGCAAAGAAGGAAACGGTGCAACGTAAAGGTGGTGTTCGTGGTCAGGTTACCGATAATAACGGTGATCCTATCATTGGTGCCGTTATCCGTGTGGATGGTGTGAATGGTGGTTATGTGACCGATATCAATGGTGAATACGACATTGTGACCGACCTCAAAGAGGTGCACATGACCGTGTCATATATTGGTTATAAGACAGTTACTAAGACTGTAAAGAATGGTGCTATAGCCAACATCACGTTGCGTGAAGACTCAAAGGAAATGCAAGAAGTGGTTGTGACCGGTTATCAGACTAAGAATAAGAATTCGTTTACAGGTTCTCAGGTAGCTGTAAGTCGTGACCAGTTGATGAATGTAGGTACGAAGAATGTATTGCAGAGTATTGCGAGCTTCGTCCCTGGTATGGTCATCGCAGATGATAACCTCAAAGGTTCTGACCCTAATAAGGTGGCAGAATTGAATATCCGTGGACGTGCGACTTTCGAAGGACAGGCCAATACACCGGTCTATGTGGTAGATGGTGCACAGGTAACAGCAGAGTATGTTGCCGATATGGATATGAACGATATTGAAACCGTAACCGTATTGAAGGATGCTTCAGCATCTGCTCTTTATGGTGCGAAAGCTTCTGCAGGTGTCATCGTTATTACCACAAAGACACTGAAAGGTGGTAAGCTGAAAGTGAACTATAGCGGTACAGTACGTCTGTCAACGCCAGATTTACATGATTATCACTTGTTGAATGCAAGTCAGAAACTTGAGTATGAGCGCCTTGCAGGTTTGTTTACAGATACAAGTCCTGCAACTCAATATACACTTGATAAGGATTATGCACGTATATATAATGACATTCAAAGAGGTGTAGAGACTGATTGGTTGTCTAAGCCATTGCGTAATGCCATCTCTCAGTCACATAGCTTGAGTGTAGATGGTGGTGACGACCGTGCGAAATATAATCTTGGTGTACGTTATGGAAAGGATTCTGGTGTTATGAAGGGCTCTGATCGTACTCGTCTTTCAACCAATTTCCGCCTTTCTTACAATATTGCAGGTAAGTTCTTCGTGTCTAACAGTTCGACACTCTCGTCTGTAACGAGTAACGTGTCACCTTATGGTGATTTCTCAGACTGGGTTAAGATGAATCCTTATGAGAATCCATATAACTCTGATGGACAGTTGCGTTCTTCACTCTATCATGACTTGGCGAACCCATTGTATGATGCTTCGTTAGGTAGTTATAGTAATTCAAACAACTTCGACTTCCTTAATACAACTAATATTCAGTTGTGGTTCGGTGAAAAGATACGTTTGGATGGTGATTTTACAATCGACCGTAGCAAGCAAGATAGACGTACTTTTACATCTCCTTTTGCCTATAATGAGATTCGTAACAAGACGGCTGATCAGCGTGGTTCACTGACTGATAGTTGGGTAAACACCACTACATTGCAGGGAAAACTTATGTTGTCATACAACAACTACTTCTTTAAGAAACTCTTCCTTACTGCAATGGGAGGTAGTAGTATGGAGTCTACGTCAACAGATGCGGCTTCCTATACTTCAATAGGATTCTATTCTGATAAGTTAGGACACCCAGCTTTTGCTACAGCGTATGCTGCAACGCGTCCAAGTGGCTCTGATACACAGACGAGAGGAGTTGGATTCTTTGTTAATGCCAATACGATCTGGGATAATAAATACTTCCTCGACCTTATCTATCGTTATGAGGGTTCATCTCGTTTCGGTAAGAATCAGCGCTTTGCCCCATTCTGGAGTGTCGGTGGTGGATGGAATATTCACAACGAGAAGTTCATGAAGGGCTCGCAAGTATCGCTCTTGAAGCTCCGTGCCAGTGTAGGTTATTTGGGTAACATCAACTTTAACCCGTATCAAGCACTGACTACTTATAGCTATAATAGTTCATATTTCTATGGCAAGGGAACTGGTGCTACGCCAATTACTATCGGTAACCCAGATTTGAAGTGGGAGCGTACGCTGAGTACTAATATCGGTGTTGACTTCACTGCCTTCCGTGGTCGTGTCGACCTTTCAGCCGATTACTATATCAAGAATACTGATAACCTGCTCTTGGATATCACCAAGGCACCATCAGTGGGTGTGACTACTTCACGTGAAAACATTGGTGAGGTGCAGAACTCAGGATTTGAGCTCCGTCTGCGCACCTTCCCAATTCAGAATAAAGACTGGCAGTGGTCGCTCGGTTTAACATACGCTTATAACAAGAATAAGATTAAGAAGATCAGTAATTCTCTGCGTGAACAAAATGAGAAGAACAAGGCTGATAATGGTGTTGCACCACTTCCTATCTATGAAGAAGGTCAGTCTTTAACTGCTTTGAAGGTTGTTCCTTCTGCAGGTATCGACCCTGTAACAGGTCAGGAAATCTTCATTAAGCGTGATGGAACATACACCTTTGTTTATGATTCAAATGATAAGGTAATCTTCGGAGATACCAACCCTATAGGTACAGGATCTATCAACTCTTATCTCACCTATAAGCGTTTTGCTTTGAGCTGCTCATTCTTGTACTCCTTCGGAGGTTCTCTTTACAACGAAACCTTAGCAACAAAGGTTGAGGGAGCTAATCCTAAATACAATGCTGATGAGCGTGTATTAAATGACAGATGGAAGACTCCTGGAACAATAGCAAAGTACAAGCGTATTGACGATACAACTACTCCGTATCAGACATCACGCTTTGTAGAGAAGAATAACTTCCTACGTATGAGCAGTCTCTCGCTCTCTTATGAGGTTCCAACGACCTTTATTCAGAAGTACGGCTTGAAGCGTATGTTCTTAGAACTCCTCACTAACGACCTCTTCTATCTGTCAACAGCGAAGAGAGAACGTGGTCTGAACTATCCATACGATAGGAGTTTTGAGTTCTCAGTACGTTTCTCACTCTAAAACTAAATTAGGATAACAATGAAGAAGATAACGAAATATATAGGAATATCCATGGTGGTTGCGCTGCTTACATCGTGTAACGACTTCTTGGATGTACAGCCTAAAGGGCAGCTTACAGATGACGAGATGTTCACTGATATTACTGGTTATGAGGATGCTATGTTTGGTATTTATGGTAAGTTAGCTTCATCTAACCTCTATGGAAGTAATCTCTCATGGGGTATGGTGGATGAGTTAGGCCAGCAGTTCGGTTATGACAATACACAAGACGTAAGTTACTACTTGAACCGCTATCAATATACTAACCAGCAAGCACGCAACGTTGTAGATGCTGTCTGGAGCAATATGTATAACAACATCTCTAATGTCAACAATGTGTTGAGGCACATTAATGATATTAGTGCAGGTGAACAAGAACGCAAGATGATTCACGGTGAAGCCTTGGGTCTGCGTGGCTTTATGCACTTCGACCTTGCTCGTCTCTACTGTACAGACTATACGCGCAGTGATGCAAATACTCTTGGATTACCATACGCAACAGAGTTTAATCTGAAGAACCGCACTCGTTACACCTTGCAGGCAACGTTCAACCTTATTCTTAAGGACTTGAACCAAGCAGACTCATTATTGACAGACGACAATGATGTTACCTACGATAACAATTTCGTACGTGATTATAGCAAGGGACGTGTGATACTTTTCAATAAGTTTGCCGTTAAAGCTACGAAAGCTCGTGTGTATTACGCTATGGGTAACTACACAGAAGCTGCTAAATATGCCCGTGAGGTTATCAATGCAACACAGAACTTTAAGTTGAATACAAGTACATCACTTGATTCTGTGATGCGCTTTCCTGCTAACAAAGAGATGATTTTTGGAGTTTATGCAGCCGACCGTTCAACAACTATTCGTTCAACATTCCTGCGTTCAACAGGTTATGGTTCCTTCGTTGAAGGCCGTCGTGATTTGCGTAGTCTCTATGAGGTCGACCAATTCACGGCTCTTAGCTCTGACCTCCGATACACCTCTTTCTTTAGAGAAAATACGTCGGGTTCAGCTTCTTCTTTCAGCTTTATTCGTCTAATCCAGAATGATGCTGAGGCTACAAGAGGTGCATTGAAAGGCTTTGTGTTAATTAGTTTGCCAGAGATGTATTACATCTTGAGTGAAAGTCTTTATGATTCAAACAAGACAGAGGCAATCAGTCTGCTCAATCAGGTTAGAAAGAGTAGGGGATTAGGCGATGTTGATGCAGCTAAGGTAGCTACACGTACACTCTTCGAGCAGGAGATGATGCGTGAACGTATGCGTGAGTTCCCTGGTATGGGTCAGACCTTCTATGCGTTGAAGCACTACAACCGTAGTTTTACTGACTTTAGAAATATTGACACATATCAGCCTTCAGATGCCATCTTCAATCTTCCTTGGCCAGATAGAGAGAATGAGTATGGTGATCAGGCAGTTCATAACGAATAATACATATCAAGCAGTCTGTATGGTTTAGCACTGCTAAACGACAAGAGCAAGGCGATTTGTAATAAGCGTTTAGCTATGCTAAATCACAGACTTAAGTGTATAAAAGAAAAGATATAAACGTATAGACAGATATTGTAGTTCGTAAAGACTTAAATAGGATATACTTTTAAAAGGGCTGACTAATATACTATTCCATTGATGTTTACCCTTTACATGGTGTATGATAAGTCTTAACACCAGAGTAGAATATGGTATGGTGAGTTTATGATGGTCTTATGCAGTAGGGCAAAAAGACTGATTCACCATGAGAATTACTTATCGGACAACACTAAAAAACAAATGATTATGTATAAATCAATCACAAACATCTTCGCTATCGGTGCTATAGCACTATCGTTGACAGCGTGTTCAAACGATAACTACGAGGGAGAATACTCAAAAGATGGTACTTTCGAAGGTGCAAATCAGGTTTATTTCGACCTCAATAATGCTTCTGACACATTATATAATTATTCATTCGGAACACTGCCTACCAGCGTGACCTCTGACACAATCAATGTGAAGGTGAAACTCGCAGGAGTAAGAAAGTCACAGGTGCAGCACTATAAGGTGGTTGTTGACCCAAGTAGTTCGGCAAAGGCTGGGGTTCACTTTGTAGCAATCAATAGTGACCAGACAATACCAGCTGACAGTCTTTCAGCGAGTTTCCCAGTAGTTCTTCTGCGTCAGAACCTTAGTGATACGAAGAATGACAGTATTCGTCTTGTTCTGCGTTTAGAAGCATCTGACGACCTTGGTGTTCGTTTTCCTGACAAGATAAAGAGGATAATCACCTTCGATAATGTACTTGAAAAGCCTTATTGGTGGTCAAATCCTACACTCCAAGCAATGGGACTTCCTGCCTATACGCCAGCTAAGTATCGCTATCTACTGTCCTTGTATAATTCAGATGCAAGAGCGATAGAGAAGGCTGTAAGTAACCCACGAAGTTGGACACAGCTTTACAGGAATATTCAGAAGTTGAAAGCATACTTTGCTGCTAACCCTGAGTAATCACATTCATTGGTATAACCATTAATATAATTACACGAAATATGGTAAAGAAATATTTATATCTCTTGGCTATAGCAGCCCTTACCTTCTCATCATGTATTAAAGATGATTCGACAGAAGGAGGCGATAATGTGTCTGTAATCAGCCTGCAGACACCTCTGAACAGTAGCTATACGCTTAATCAAGGAGATACATTGAAGATTAATCCTACGGTATTGCAGAGCAATGGAAAGCAGAAACTCACCTACGAATGGGAGATAAATCATAAGTTGGTATCGAGTGATTCTGCACTTGTTTATCCTATTCAGACCTCTGGAACCTATACTGGACGTCTGCGTCTGAGCAATGGTCAGAATATTCAGATCTATGAGTTCAATGTGAACGTAGAGTATGCTTATACGAAGGGTGTCTTCCTCTTGGCTGAAAAGGACAACAAGGCAATCCTTTCCTACGTACCAACAGAGGATGTGAATAAGAGTTTTCAACTTGATGTGTTGGGTGCTAACAATCCGAATACTAACTTCGGTACACCTTGCTCAATGGCATGGAACAAGACGATTGGTAGTCAGACAAATAATGTTCTCATCATTGCTGCAGGCAATCCATCAACACTTTATCAGCTTGATGGCTATGAGATGCTATCACTTTTCCAAACTCCTGTTGGTGAGAAGGTAATACAGGTAGAGGCAAACTCTGACCCAGGTTCACCGAAGGTAATGGTAATCACAAAGAACAACTTGTATTCTTTGGGCTTGAACTCAACCAATTTGATTTCACAGACATCACGCTTCACAAGTGCAGTAGGAGGTTCTGTCAAGTTTGCAGACCGCATGACACCATGGTGGAGAGACGACCTCTTTTATGCTCATGGTGATGCTTACTTCGACAACGCACATGGTTCTCTGTTGGCAATGGCTATCGAGAATACGTCAGTTCCTGCAGAAATATTAAAGGGAACCTTCACAGGTGATACGTTGGTAGGTATGGGTAGTGTGAATAAGCAGCGTAACCTTGCTTTGATAACCAATCAGACAAGCACTGGCACATTCTACTTTACATATATATTCCCAGGTTATTACTCTTCTTCTGCGGATAAACGAATTGCCGCAAACGTGCTTTATCGTGTTGCGATGCCTTCTACTTCTGGTATTGCTAACGGTTCTGTCGTACGTTCTGCACGCAGTAAGAATATTGTTTATTATACCAATGGTAATGCTGTCTATGCTCACAACGTTCTTGCCAATAGTAATTTCCCAACTTCTGCACTGTTTACAGTAGGGAATAGCACGGAGAAGATAGTTGATATGACATTCTCAGATGATGATAATCTCATCTATGTCGCAACCAATGATGCGTCAGCTGCTATGCAAGGCAGCCTCTACTGCTACGATACACAGACCAATACACTACGCTGGTCTAAGCAGAATATAACAGGACGCATAGTTAAGGCATTATTCAGAAACAAATAATACACTAATGATAAGAATGAATTTCTCATTTAAGAACTCTTTACTTGGAGGGGCATTATTGCTCCTCCTTGTATTGCAAAGTACTGTTGCAAAAGCTGATGATGACAAGTCTAAGTCTAAGCCTAAGAAGGAAACGAAGTATGACAGACTCTTTAAGGATAAGAAGACAGAGACAGCACGCAGTAAGTTTATTACCGTTCATAAGCTTGACAACAAGATTTACTTTGAGTTGCCACGTACTTTGTTGAAAAAACAGATGATGCTTGGTGGAGTAATAACCTCTACCA
>ENA-OWLR01000406-OWLR01000406.1-metagenome-genome-assembly--contig:-NODE-406-length-13482-cov-4.836002_pt1 | contig 13482 bp, 9 predicted proteins | sample MGYA00245352_ERZ651110 | MGnify/ENA primary metagenome ERZ651110 (study PRJEB26857, sample SAMEA4031765) | metagenome | biome: human; feature: oral; material: saliva | place: Philippines | collected 2014 | study... | reverse complement strand
TAAAAAGGTTAAACAAAGAGAGCTCATGACGCAGTTCAGTACTCTGAACATTAGAAGCCTGCTTGAAAAGTGTGCTATATAGTTGTTTGAAATTTATCTCTTTTTGCCAATAAGTGCTATCATTGAAGAGCTCATTCATTAGTCGTTCGGGATGAATATGACGTTTACTGAAGTTGTCAAATGCCTCACGTGCAGCCTTTGGCATACGCTGTTTGAAGAGCGAAGTGTCGTTATGATTCATGTAATACATGTCATGATAGCTTGCATCATGCGTGATTTCGAGATTTGGATTCATGCGAACGAGCTGCTGAAGCGCGTTTTCCATGCTCAGAATGCAGCGGATAACCACCGTGCTTTTAGCGTCAATGTGGGTCTTTCCCTTAAAGATTTCGGGGAAATTCCGCACCATGCGTTCAGCAATCTGACGGTGTTGTTCAGCTCCAAGCGGTGTAAGTTCGCCGTCACGCCCTTTGGCTGCATCGCGAAGCAGACGCAAATCGCGGAGCACTTCCTGCCCCTTCGGCGTTAGTTTTCCTAATGAATCGGCCCTCTCTAACATGAGAACAGGCTGATTATAGTCGCGATCTCCGATGAGCCAACGGCTTCCGTGTCGTCCATAATGACTGAGATAAAAAGGTTTGTAGCCTTTAGGCGCTCGCGTAAGTGACTTTTGTAATGGGCCAGGATAAGCCAGATAGTTTCCAGCCACTACCAGATTGTTTCCAGTCACTAACAGTCTGTTTAACCTAATGTCTTCTTTTGCCTGCTGTGCCGATACACTTAGGCAGAGCGTTAGCAATGAAATAAAAACTATTTTGCGTTTCATAATGTTACAAAGATAGCTATTTTTATTTGTAAATGAAAATGATTATCAAAGAAAAATGTTTTATGTGAACAGGGATTCTCGGTCAGGAGAGGACCCTCATGAACTCAAACAAGGGGACGATGGATAGGAAAAGAGCGACGGATATGCACAAAAGGACAACGAAAATCTTGTCAAATGATTTCTTTGTTTTTAACACTCCACTGCACCACGAAATAGAAACAAAGACACGAAAAAAGTATAAACACATTCTTCTTTCATGGCTTTGATTCCATGAATCTCGTCTTTCAGCCTCGCCATTCAACCCGTTTTGCATCATCATTTGAGCCAAACCACACGATGATTTGCACCAAACGAAGCGGTGAATCAATGCTTTTTACCACGCAATCTGCCGCAAATCATGTGCGTTTCTGTCGTTTAAAAGCTCTGTCATTCCATAAGAATCGCTTAACCATCTAATAGTCAGCGCATTATGAAATCATAAAAATCAAACGAAAACGGGATAAAAACCATCGCGTGTTTTGAAACTGCCAATCTATTAAAGGGATTTGTAAAAGGGTTTCAAAAGATTTAACCTATAAGTCGCTTACTACTTGCTGATTGGATTATCCCTATCCACCCTTCTTTCAACCCCTATGGTTCCATTACAAGATTTGATTGGCGTGGTCTTTCACTTTGATTTCCTTTGGTCCAATGATACGCGTTACTACGCCCTCGGTATCCGTGATAAAGGTTGTGCGGAAGACGCCCATATACGTGCGACCAGCCATTTTCTTCTCGCCATATACACCGAGTTCTTGCACGAGTTTGAGGTCGGTGTCGCAGAGAAGTGGGAAGGGAAGCTGATACTTCTCTATGAACTTATGATGCGATTTGGCGTCCTGTGTGCTGCAACCTAACACGGAATAACCCTGTGAAATGAATCGTTCGTAGTTGTCACGGAGGTTACATGCCTCGTTAGTACAACCCGGAGTAGAGTCCTTCGGATAGATATATAGCACTAATTTCTTGCCTTTAAAGTCACTGATTTTCCATTCCTTACCGTCTTGGTCAATGCCTAAGACCTCGGGAAGTCTTTGTCCTACTTCAATCATACGTTATCTTTTTATGTTTGGTTTCTATGATAAGCCATTACAAAAGATGGCCGTTCATCATTCAAAGACAAAGATACGATTTATCAATGACACTTTTATGCTTTTCTAAAATAAATTATCTCATGAAATAGAACAATGGCAAATATCAGAAAAAAGACAGCATAATAGGATGCAAAATTAAAAAAATTACTTATCTTTGTGATTGAGAAAGGTTACTATTATGGAAACAACAGTATTCAATCCAACCCAGATTCATCTGCTAAAGATGTTTGAAATTGATAAGTCAGAAAAGGGACTTGAAGAGCTGAAAGAAGTGCTTTATCATTATTATTCCAAAAAGATGAATAAGGCACTCGATAGATTATGGGACTCGGGAGAACTGAATCAAGCGCGTTTGGACATGCTAAATGAAACCGATCTTCATGCATTGTAAGAGACATGCGCATAGTACTTGATACCAATTGTCTAATACAAAGTGTTTCACCTCGCAGCAAATACCACGCTGTGTGGCAGTCTTTTGTGTCAGGAAAAAACAGACTTTGCGTAACTTTTCTTTAGCTTTCTATTTAAGAAAAGCATATAACAAAGAAACCATATTACTTAAATAATCTAATTATCCTCTATCGTTTTATGTTTGGTTTAATATAAAATGCGGGTGAAGTTCATCGCCATAAATCGGTTGATAGACGAAGTCGGCTTCATTGAATGTGAGGAGTTGTTGGGGAGAATGCCACTGATGACGGATAATACAGCCTGTCATTGCACCGCGACATTGCTTGGCATAGACGGAAACAACTTTCATTTTATCCCCTTTTTCCACATAGAATAGAGGCTGAATGACCTTGACTTCACGGCAAATGCGCTTCCAATCGAAGAGATGTTCATACTCTTCGGTGGCCAAATGTATCAATATTCCACCGTCTTGTTTGACTGCATCAATGAGCATATCTGTAAGGAGTGGGCGCCAGAAAGCAAACATATTATGATGTTGTGTGGCTTTAAGCGTCACCTTAGCCTCCATGCGATAGGGATGAATTTGGTCTAAAGGACGAAGCAATCCATAGAGGAATGACGTGATGAAAAGATGGTGTTGAGCAAACCGAAAGTCTGATTCGGTGAACGAAGATGCCTGAAGATGTTTGTAAGCATGACCGTTATAAGCCAACAAAGCAGGCAGTTTCTCGTCGTCATTAAAGAAACTTTGAAACCTCAACTGATTCTCTAAGGCGATAGAATTGCTGCAATTCAAGCGCTTGGCAAGCGTTTCTACATCCCATGAACTCATTTCTAATGCAAACCTTTCTGCCTCAGATGAGAATACAGGTACAGTCTTCTCAGGCGCAGAAACGGCCGTTTTGGAGTTCATAATCTTGGCAGAAGCGAGAATTATCTGCATAGTGTGATGATTTGGTTTCCGTCGATTGATTCTGTCTTTTCTATGTGAGCATCAGATGGAATGTGTGGAGCTGGCACGCCATCTGTTATCAAAACAGGCGCTGTTTCGATTCGAATCTCATCCCAAAGTCCGCGATCTATAAAGGCTTGGAGCGTCATTCTACCCCCCTCAACCACAAGACTTTGTTTCTTTGTTGCATAGAGATGGGCAATCACTTCGTCAATGGTTGCAGCGACAGTCCAATTGGATGGCCGTGCATTTTGTGCTGACATCGTCGGCGAAAGCACAATGCGTTCGGGGTTATGCCCACTCCATTGCCGCACATCAAGCCTCGGATGATCTGTTAAAAAGGTGGTATGTCCCACAAGAATCGCATCGTTTTCGGCCCGCAACTGGTGCACAAGCATCTGTGTTTTGGGTGTAGAGAGTTGCAATGGACCACCTTTTCGGCTGATAAAACCATTGAGTGTTTGCGCCCATTTCAATAGAATATAAGGCCGATGTTTGGCATTAAATGTGATGAAACGACGGTTCAGCGCCAGACATTCCTTTTCCATCACTCCGACAATCACCTCAATTCCGGCGTCGCGCATACGCTGAATGCCTCGTCCTTGCACCTTTGCAAAGGGGTCAACACAACCGCAAACGCAACGCTTTATGCCTTTACTGATGATGAGATCTGCACAAGGTGGCGTCTTCCCATAATGCGAACAAGGCTCTAACGACACGTAGATTGTGGCCTCATTTAACAGCATTTCATCCTCTGGTTTGACGCTTGCAAAGGCATTAACTTCAGCGTGTCCTTCACCAAATCTGACGTGATATCCCTCGCCAATGATACGATTTTGCGCCACAATTACAGCCCCAACCATGGGATTAGGCTTGGCATTTTGTCGTCCATTCTCAGCCAATTGCAGGCACCGTTTCATATAATATTCGTGCTCCATAGACTGCAAACTTACACAAAAATCTTTGATTACGTGTGACGATAGCCCAAATTTTATGCTTGAATAAGCCTTGTCACATCTTGTAATTAATCTTATTTTGGAAAATACAGAACAAGGAACTACATTCCAACATTCATAACTTTCTGCTTTATAGTATTATATCCTATCTGATAAGCATATAGGGCTGAGGGCATAAAATATAGCCTTTTTCCCTCTTGTTCCTTTTTCGTGTAAGCTGAAATTGATGTCACAATAGAGGATGAAAGCTTATTTTTTTCGAGAAAAGACAATAGAGATTTGAGTTCAGAAACCTTGTTTACATATCGGTCTGACCATTTAATTTCAACACACCAATTAGGTTTTTGGTGTGCAATATCTATTCCAACCATATCTACCTCGCCAAGTTTCCGCCCGTCCTTCCAATTAGCATAGTATATGTTTGCATAGTCACGCTGTAACCATTGGGCAAAGATTGCAGTCTCAACCATGCTTCCTAACATCTCATCTGCCATTGAAAGAGGCGAGAATAAAGCACAGCGTAGTGAAGGATTTGTTAAGTAAATTTTGAATGAAGTGACGCGTTGCATCCTACGAGCATTGGCATCTATTCGATGGATTACTTTGATAAGGAAGGCTGCTTCAAGGTATTCCACATACTTTTTTATCGTCTCTTTTCTTATTCCCGAGTGCCGAGATAGGTCCTCATATGAAAACTCTTGTCCCGTAAAAAAAACGATATGAACAAATAATCTGTAGAGTTCTTGGGTATTATTAATACCATAAAGCGAAGGCAAGTCACGTAAAAGCACCTTATCAACGATATCATGTTGGATGTATTGATTAGGGTCTTTACGCATACTTTCAGAGAAAACAATCTCTGGATATCCACCAAAATTAATGTAATCTAAAAAGTGTTCATTCAACGATTGCATATTAATGGCATCAAAACCCTCTATTACTTGCCCCTCCCAATTCAATCTTTTTGGCACAATGATATTATCAATCTTCTGCATATGTAGATATTCATGAAAGGTCAAAGGCGGTAAGATGAAGTCAGTAAACCTACCGGCTCCACTCTCTATACTTTTCATTTTGAGAGCTGCACAGGCTGAACCTGAAGCAACAAACTTTACGTTTCGGTAACTATCTATAAGCGATTTAAGATGAAGTTCCCACTCTTTCAGATACTGAACTTCATCATAAAAGACATAATAATCATCTGAAATAGTTTCCTGTCCTACGGCTTCACACGCCATGGACAACATCTCTTCAAGAGATAAATTATTATAAATTGGAGTGTCAACCGATAAATAAATAATCCTTTGAGGATTCACTTTATCAGCTATCAGCTGGCTAATGGTGTGATAAAGCATAATAGTTTTGCCCACACGTCGTGGCCCCATAAGGATTACTCCCCGTCTAATCTCCTTCTGCTTCACTAAAGGATAGAATAAACTCAGATACAATCTATGGGGTAATTTCTGTAAATCCTCGGGGATATTATTTGTAGTCCACCAAGGATTATCATATTGCATACGCAATAGTATCTGTTCTTTTAATTGCTGATCCATATTATGTTATTTTAAATACAAATATAAAACAAAATAATAACTAATGCAAGTTTTTTGTCGAAATAAGCTCGTTTTATCAGACTTATTATTACATTTATGTTATATTAAACATGAAATTATCTACAGAACAAGCTTAATATTACATGTAATATAATAGCTTTAAAGATGAAAAACAACTCTTACGATGAATAGAAAACGTTCAATTCCTGAAACAATGTCTTTATAAACGTTTGTCGATAAAGCTATATCAAACGCTTATTGCTGCTTATTCAAACGAAAAAAGGAAAGCCGTTAGCTTTCCTTTTGACTGAATTGTCGGGATGACCAGACTCGAACTGGCGACCTCGCGCCCCCCAGACGTGTGCGCTACCAACTGCGCTACATCCCGAATTCGCATGCAAAGATAATCATCAATCACGACATAACCAAATTTTATGGCAAGGATATTTGAAAATAATTGCGAACATATCATTCTGCAAAGGCGAAAGAAAGTCGAGGGCTGATGATGCAAAAAGCGATTTATCCTGCTCTATGCTATTTCATGATTTGGGGCAGATAGACGTGTAATCTGCCATGCTTTGCATTATAAAATGAGTCAAATGATACGCTAAAATAACGCAGATTACACCACGAAATGACGCAGATTGCATGACGACTCACATCACTCTTGCTCATCGTTTGCATAAAATGCTGAGGTTCATTGACTTACATTCTATTCACAGGAGGCTTTGAAAAGAGCACATGGAGGGTCATTTTAACAAGAAAAGGGGTTGAGATGCAGACGTCATAAGGCTTTGCATATCCTTCATTGTGAATGTAGTTTGCCGTTTGGTTTCACATGATTATCGGCCAATGGGATAGCGTTCATGCCGTGGGTTCACCTTAAATATTCAGAGAAATCCTTTGCCATTCATGGAAAATCCATTAATTTTGCCCCGTAAATAGCTATTTAATGAAAATATTAGTGACTGGTGCCAGTGGATTCATTGGCAGCTTTATCGTAGAAGAAGCGCTGCGTCGGGAGATGGAAGTGTGGGCTGCTGTGAGGAAAAGCAGTTCAAAAAAGTATCTCACCGATAAGCGAATACACTTCATTGAGCTCAACTTATCCTCTGAAAAAGACTTGGAAAAGCAACTTGCCGGACACGAGTTCGACTATGTTGTGCATGCTGCCGGCGTGACAAAGTGCCTACATGCCGACGACTTTTACAAGATAAATACAGACGGAACGCGTCATCTTGTTGAAGCGTTGCTGGCATTACACATGCCCATCCGACGTTTCATCTACTTGAGTAGTCTTAGTGTTTATGGCGCAATCAAAGAGCAACAACCTTATCACGAGATTACAGAAGACGACCATCCGAAGCCAAACACGGCGTATGGGAAAAGCAAACTCATGGCCGAAGCGTATTTGGAGCGCGTGGGAAACGATTTCCCTTACATCATTTTAAGGCCCACAGGAGTCTATGGACCGCGTGAACGCGACTACTTCTTAATGGCAAAAAGCATCAAGGGGCACGTTGATTTCTCTGTTGGTTTCAAGCGTCAGGACATCACATTTGTTTATGTTACCGACGTGGTTCAAGCCGTTTTTCAGGCTTTCGACCATGGACGTGACGGACGAAAATACTTTCTCAGTGACGGCAATGTATACCAATCGTCAGACTTCAGCAATCTGATTCATAAATGCCTTGGCAATCCTTGGTGGATAAGAATTAAGGCTCCGGTTTGGGTTTTGCGTGTCGTGACGTTCTTTGGTGAGCGCATTGCTCACATGACGGGTAAGATTTCAGCGCTCAACAACGATAAATATAACATATTGAAGCAGCGTAATTGGCGTTGCGATATAGAGCCTGCGGTAGATGAATTGGGCTTTCATCCGCAGGTAGACCTTGCAGAAGGTACGCGAAGAACTATCGAATGGTATCGCGAGAACAAATGGTTGTAAATGGTAAAAAGAAGAAACAAGAACACTTTTACATGGCCTTGGCAGGGCGAAGGATGGCAGGCTGAGCACAAAGGTCTCATGCCTTTTGAGTGGGTTGTGATTGCTTATATCGCATTTACCCTATTGATTGTGCTGTTCACTTCTACCAAATTAACGAATCCCGAGACGATGATTTGGGAGCGAGTTCGCGTGGGAGCAACTATCATTGCCCTATGGATTGTCTATCGATTACTGCCTTGTAGGTTTACAATGTTTGTCCGTGTGGCAGCTCAAATGGGTATGTTGGCATGGTGGTATCCCGATACCTACGAAATCAATCGCATGTTTCCGAACCTCGATCACGTGTTTGCCACCTGGGAACAACAGCTCTTTGGTTTCCAACCTGCACTCGAATTTGCCCGTGCTTTCCCCTCACCCATTGTGAGTGAACTCATGGATTGTGGTTATGTTTCCTATTTTCCGATGATAGCAGTAGTAACACTTTACTATTTCTTCAAACGCTATGAAGACTTTGGAAAGGCTGCTTTCATCATCTTGGGAGCCTTTTTCAGCTATTACGTTATCTTTGATTTACTGCCTGTTGCAGGGCCAACCTTTTATTATAAAGCCATTGGTTTGCACAATGCTGCACACGGAATATTTCCCAATGTGGGTGATTACTTCAACTCACATCAAGCTTGTTTGCCGAGTCCGGGTGATGTTCATGGCATCTTTTACAATCTCGTTGAAGATGCAAAAGCCGCAGGTGAGCGCCCCACGGCAGCCTTTCCGAGCAGTCATGTCGGTGTAAGCACCATCTGCATGCTATTGGCTTGGCGCAGTGGTAACCGCAAACTGCTGTTTACTTTGCTGCCCTTCTACGTGTTCTTATGCATGGCTACCGTCTACATTCAGGCGCATTATGCCATTGATGCCATAGCAGGCTTGATTACAGGTGTGGCACTTTATGCCGTGTTGAATTTCATTTCAAACCGCATATCCACTCCCGGAGTCTCTCGAAGGAATGGGAGATGACACATGGTTAAAGTCTTTTGTATCCTCCGTTGAACGCATTAAAAGAACAGAGACCACTGATTTTCAGAAGAAAGAAAGCTGTAAAAAGCGGAAATTACGATAGACTTTTCAATATTGATAACATACAATTAAATTATATATAAAGACAATAAAGCAAACAACATATAAGCCTTCACAAGCCTTTTAAGCTTTTTCTCCCCTTCGTTGGGGAGGGAGTCAGGGGCTGATTTCAGGCTTTTTTATCATTTATGGACAAGAAATTATACATCGAAACCTATGGCTGTCAGATGAATGTAGCCGATAGTGAGGTCGTCGCTTCAGTCATGAAGATGGCCGGATACGACGTATGTGAGAACGAAGAAGAGGCAGATGCCATCTTTCTTAATACTTGCAGTGTACGCGAAAATGCCGAAAACAAGATATACAATCGACTTGATACACTGCATGCCGAGCAAAAGAAAGGACGCCAACTCATCCTTGGTGTGCTCGGCTGTATGGCCGAACGAGTGAAAGACGACCTTATAAAGAACCACCACGCAAGCCTTGTTTGTGGTCCTGATTCCTATCTAAACTTGCCAACAATGATAGCAGAATGCGAGCTTGGTCATGCCGCAGTAGACACCGATCTCTCTACAACAGAGACCTATCGTGACGTGCTTCCGCAACGCATTGGAGGCAATCGGGTGAGTGGTTTCGTTAGTATCATGCGCGGATGTAACAACTTTTGCCACTATTGTATCGTGCCTTATACACGCGGAAGAGAGCGTAGTCGTGATGTGGAAAGCATCTTGGCAGAGGTCAAAGACTTGCATGACAAAGGGTTTAAAGAGGTTACTTTGCTTGGCCAGAACGTCAATTCGTATGGTCTTTTGCCGAATGGTAAGCGCCCCGAAAACGGCACTTCGTTTGCCGAACTGCTTCGAAAGGTGGCGCAAAGTGTGCCTGATATGCGTGTGAGATTCACCACTTCGAATCCTGAAGACATGTCAGAAGATATCCTACATGCCATTGCCGACGAGCCAAACCTTTGCAAACACATTCACTTTCCCGCTCAAAGTGGCAGCAATAAGATACTGAAACTGATGAACAGAAAGTACACACGGGAGGACTATCTCGATAAAGTTGCTGCCATCAAACGCATCATTCCAGACTGTGGTTTGACTACCGATATCTTCGTTGGCTATCATAATGAGACGGAAGAAGACCAAGAACAGACGCTCTCTTTAGTCAAAGAGGTGGGCTATGACAGTGCTTTCATGTTCAAATATAGTGAACGTCCCGGCACCTATGCAGCCAAACATCTGGCCGACAACGTGCCCGAAGAGGTAAAGATTGCCCGACTCAATCAGCTCATTCATTTGCAAACAGCCATCAGTGCCGAACAAAACAAGAAGGATGAAGGCCGAGAATTTGTGATTCTTACAGAGAGATTCAGTAAGAAAGACCGTCATCATCTCATGGGAAGAACCGAACAAAACAAGGCCGTCATTGTCGAAAAAGGCAATCACCACATAGGCGAGTTTATCAAAGTGCGTATCACTGGTTCGACGAGTGCAACGCTCTTTGGCGAAGAAATCAAATAAATCAAGACCGAAAACGTATGAAAGAGTTCTTGCAAGTGCTTCGACGCTTCGTTCCACCTTATAAGAAATATCTCGTGTGGAGCATCATATTCAACATCCTTTCAGCGGTGTTGAACATCTTTTCTTTCATGACTTTGATTCCTATTTTGCAGATTTTGTTTAAGACAAGTGACGTTAAACCTGTCACGAAACTCATCACATGGGACAATGTTCATAGTTTAGAAAGCTTCGTAGATTTGTTGGTTAATAACGCCAACTACTACATTCAGCACTATATTTTCACGTTAGGTCCGGCCAACACCTTATTGATAATAGGTCTGCTTTTGACTTTTATGACCATGTTGAAAACAGGAGCTTACTTTCTCTCTTCAGCCACAATCATTCCTATTCGCACAGGAGTTGTGCGCGACATCCGCAACCAACTCTACCAGAAAATCAATGCGTTGTCGCTCGGTTTCTTTAGCGAAGAGCGCAAAGGTGACATCATTGCCCGCATGAGTGGTGATGTTCAAGAGATTGAAAGCTCTATCATGGCGAGCTTAGACATGCTTTTCAAGAACCCAATTCTCATCATTAGCTACTTTGCAGCCTTAGTGATTACATCGTGGCAACTTACACTTTTCACGATAATCTTTGTGCCAATCTTCGGTTGGTTCATGGGAATCGTTGGGCGAAAGCTCAAGGCTCAAAGCATAGAAGCCCAGAGTTTATGGAGCGATACGATGAGTCAGGTGGAAGAAACACTTGGTGGTCTGCGCATCATTAAAGCCTTTTGTGCAGAAAAACTGATGAATGAAAGGTTTGATAAAGTAAATAGTTGCTACCGAAAGAATGTCATGCGAGTGAACATTCGCCAACAAATGGCCCACCCAATGAGTGAGTTTCTTGGCACGGTTATGATTATTATAGTGCTTTGGGTGGGTGGAATGCTCGTATTAAATAACCATACTTTGACTGGCCCTAAGTTCATTTATTATCTTGTAATGCTCTATTCTATCATCAATCCCCTAAAAGAATTCTCGAAGGCGGGCTACAATATACCGAAAGGATTGGCCAGTATGGAGCGCGTAGATAAAATACTTAAAGCCGAGATTAGCATCAAAGAGAGTGCTCATCCAAAGTCAATCGTTGCCTTTGAACACGACATAGAGTTCCGTCATGTGTCATTCAAATATGAACAAAAATGGGTGCTTCGCGACATCAACCTTACGATTCCGAAAGGCAAGATGGTTGCACTTGTTGGTCAAAGTGGCTCAGGCAAGTCCACACTTGTAGACCTTATTCCTCGTTATTACGATGTACAAGAGGGAGAAATACTTATTGATGGTATCAACATTAAAGACTTAAAGATTCATGATTTGCGTCGCCTCATCGGCAATGTAAACCAAGAAGCCATCCTGTTTAACGACACTTTCAAGAACAATATCAAGTTCGGCACCTCGGAAGCTACCGATGAACAAGTGGCTGAAGCGGCTCGAATTGCGAACGCTTTTGACTTTATTATGCAGAGTGAAGAGGGCTTCAACACGAGCATAGGTGACCGTGGTGGTAGGCTATCGGGAGGCCAACGGCAGCGTGTAAGCATAGCGCGTGCCATCTTAAAGAACCCACCTATCCTTATACTTGATGAGGCAACGTCGGCTCTCGACACTGAAAGTGAACGGTTAGTACAGGATGCTTTGGCGAAATTAATGAAGACTCGAACGACCATTGCGGTAGCCCATAGACTGTCAACCATACGTAATGCCGACGAGATTTGCGTGCTCCATGAAGGCCGAATCATTGAACGTGGCACGCATGATGAGCTCATTAGCAATAACGGATACTACAAAAAGCTGCACGAAATGCAACAAGTGTAAATTAAAGAAAGGATGGAATAGCATGAAACGCCTATTAAAATCATCATTCGGTTCGCCCATAGCATTGCTTGTTAACTTGCTTTTGGCCTACTTAATTTACTTTCTTGCACGTGTCACTTACGTGTTTGTGAACTACAGTTACTTTGCCGAAGGACTCAAACTCAGCACTATCGGTCCCTGGATTAAAGGCAGTTTGATGTTTGATACCACGGCAATTCTCTACACAAACAGCCTTTACATGGTTCTCATGCTCATTCCTTTTTGGCGCAAAGAAAACCCTATTTATCACCGCATCTGCAAGTGGTTGTTTGTTGTTGTCAATGCCTTTGCGTTAGCCATCAACCTTGCTGACGCTGTCTACTTCCCCTTTACGCTACGCCGAACGACAACAAGCGTGTTCAGAGAGTTTGGTAATGAGAACAACATTACAGGCATTATCCTTCATAATACGCTGACCCACTGGTATCTTTTACTTATCTTTGGACTCATCGTTTGGGCCATCTGGAAATGTTATGTCATGCCACACACCGACTATCGTGACTATAAGCGTCCGAAGGAAAGATGGGCTTTCACACTCAAACTCCTTGTATGCTTCGTGTTAGCAGGCATAGTTACTGTGGCAGGATGCCGCGGAGGACTTCAATCTGGCGTGCGACCCATCACCATAAGCAATGCAAATCAGTTTGTAGAACGACCCACTGACTGCGCTGTTGTGCTTAATACGCCGTTCGCATTAATACGTACTATTGGCAAATCCGACTTCGAAATACCTCGTTATTACACATCACTCAATGAGGCCGATAAAGTCTATTCACCCGTCCACATGATTGTCCCGAAGGGGAATTTCAACAAGAAGAACATCGTCATCCTTATCGTTGAGAGTTTCGGAAGAGAATATATCGGTGGCTTTAATAAGGACTTTTTCGATGGGAAATATAAGGGATACACGCCCAATGTGGACCGATTGATTGAGAAAAGTCTTGTTTATCGTTATTCATTTTGCAATGGAAGAAAGAGCATTGATGGTATGCCTTCCATCCTTTGTAGCATTCCTCGATTCGGTGAACCCTTTATTCTCACGCCCGCTTCGATGAATGATTACACCGGCTTACCAGGCCTTTTAAGCCATTGGGGCTATCAAACGGCCTTCTTCCATGGGGCAAACCGGGGTTCAATGGGCTTTTTGGCATTCTCTAAAAAGATTGGTTTTCAAAACTATTATGGCCGTCAAGACTATGACAATGACC
>ENA-OWLR01000402-OWLR01000402.1-metagenome-genome-assembly--contig:-NODE-402-length-13562-cov-5.600133_pt1 | contig 13562 bp, 28 predicted proteins | sample MGYA00245352_ERZ651110 | MGnify/ENA primary metagenome ERZ651110 (study PRJEB26857, sample SAMEA4031765) | metagenome | biome: human; feature: oral; material: saliva | place: Philippines | collected 2014... | reverse complement strand
ACATATGCTAAAATCGGGCAAGAAACAGAATCTTAAGAGAAAATAAATGTAAATATTTTTCTTTCCTCATTTTTACTGTTTACTTATTACAAGTTATCAATATGACACAGAAAGATTTAGCAGAAGAATTTCTCACAAAGGCAAGAGAGAATGCTATGAACTTCAAGGATATCAACTTCTTTAATGGGCCTTTCTTTCAAGAAAACGACATCAAGGCAGCTTTCAACGCAGGGCGTGAGAGCGTGATGGATAGTTTGCCTGAAATGGAGTGGAAAGGGATTGAATATTTCCAATATGCAGATACATATTTTGGTAGATATAATATTGATGATTTCGGAATATGTTTGTTACGTTTTAACGGAAAGGAAATTCCACTCCCTCCTGGTAGCTCTTTAGAGGAAACCAAGCAGGCAGCAAACGAACACTATAAGAAACAAATTAAACAAGTGTTGGGGTTATGAACGGAATAACAATAAACGATAAGCAGTACATCTTCATTGCAACAAACGAAGATTATATTATCCATTGTGACAAGTGCGATTTAACCAAAGATGGACACTTTTTATCATGCAATGCTTTGTGTGCGACCTTTCACGAGTTAACATGTGGACGTGGCGGGTACGGAGTGTTTAAGGAACTAAAAGAAGAAAAGTAATATGGCGACATTCTTTATAAACCTATTAATGTTTACCCTCATTTCTCTTGCTTGCGTGTTTATGACAATATGTGTTCCTAATGAGTACACAAAGATAAATAAGCGGATAGACAATTTGTTTGCTAATCAACGAATGACATATAAATATCACCTGCTTTCGTTGTTGGCGCACATGAGAAATTCAAGGACATTGGCTATTATGCAGGAGGAATACGAGATTGCAAATAGCATACAAAAGAACATAGAAAAAATAGAAAAAGAATTGAAAGATTATGAAGCGTGAAATATTATTCAGGGGTAAGAAATCAAATGGCAGGTGGGTATATGGTTCACTTGTTGTATCTGAAAATATCAAGCCTGCGATATACTATGAGTTTGGTAAAGGTCTTGTAAAGCGGTTAGACTGGTGTTATGTTAAACCCGACACCATTGGTCAGTACACTGGACTGAAAGACAAGAACGGAAAGAAAATCTTTGAGGGGGATATAGTCCACTTGAAAGGTGATGGCAATGGCGGTACGAAAGTCGGAAAAGATTACTACAGAGTCGTGACCTTTCACGAGGGAAGTTTCTGTATTTCCATAGAAGATGGCGTGCATTACCCAGTACACACGCCTATATATGAATATAGTGATAGTCATAATATCGTAAATTGGGATGTAATAGGCAATGTAACAGACAACCCAGGACTAATCAAGTAAAGCGTATGAAAAAGATAATGTTTTCAGATAAGCACTGTCTCACGCAGGCAGTGCTTACAGGTCAGAAGACAATGACAAGGCGGCTACTAAGGGACAACGTGCCGCTTGGTAATTGGGAGGAAACTGCAAAGTGCCTGCCTTACAAGGTCGGCGATATTGTTGCAATTGCACAGCCATACAAGGATATTATCGAATGTATGGCGGAGTACAGCGATATTATAATCAATGTAAATGGTTCTATAAATAGAGAATATAAGGCTGGGTGGACGAATAAAATGTTTGTCCGTGCTGATTTGCTCCCTCATCATATCAGAATTACAGATGTTAAGGTGGAATACTTGCAGAATATTTCAGACGATGAAATTCTGCGAGAGGGGATTTATCATCAACGGTTCTTTAATAAAGAAGAATATGTGTTCGCAACAAAGGGGAAAATGAATAATACTCCCGTTCATAGACTGAAAACATTTCCAACACCACGTGACGCATTTGCTGCTCTCATCGATAAAATCAGTGGTAAAGGTACATGGGATAGTGACCCATGGGTGGTAGCGTATAGTTTTGAATTGGTAGATTAACATATGGGATTGACTAAATCACAACGTCGTAGAAAATGGCTAATGAATGGACTTGATGAAGACATGAAATATTTCTACGGTACAGAAGATGTTAGAAAGAAAATAGAAGACAAATAGAATAAACATAAAAAGTAAATAACTATGGAAGTAAAGTTAAAGGCTGGGGATAGCCTTAATATCCCAGAAGGCTGCAAGGCGGTAATCAAGGACAATGTGGTTGTTTTTGAGAAAGAAGAAAAAGAGGAAGAGCGAGGGTTCAAGGATGGCGACGTGTTGCGCTCTATTTGTGATCACGAAGTACTTATTTTCAAGAAGAATACTTGTAGTGAATATTTTTCTTCACACTACAATTATAGTGGAAAGGATAACAATGCGTGGCTGATAGATGCGTTTCGCCACGCCACAGAAGAAGAAAAGCAGCTTCTCTTTGACAAGATGAAAGAGCAAGGGCTAAAATGGAATGCAGAAGAGAAGCGAGTGGAGAAGATTAGGTGGAGAGCAGACGTAGGGAAAGATTACTACTTTATTGACGTTGATTTAATAGTTAAAAGTACAAACGATACTTATAGCACTTTTGACTACAACCTTTGGGATGCTCTCAACTATTTTCGTACTCAAGAGCAAGCAACAGAAGATGCAAAGCGTGTGCGAGAAGTTTTGCGACAATATCATGAAGAAATAGGAGAATAGGCTATGGATATTAAAGACTTAAAGATTGGTGATAAAGTCTGCAATCCACAAGACGGATTCCCTATGACAGTCGTGGGGCTTAACTCTACTCTTGCAGACTTAAACAACGGAACCGTTTACCTTGATTTCGAGGGAAACGAAGGTGATATGTGGGAGGAAGAAGCGAAAGACTTGGTACCCTATAAGGCTTAGATACTAAAACGAACGAGTATGCGCTAACGTTCTCTGATACGGCATAACTATGACAGCAAAGGAATACATTAATAGACGTGCTGCACTTGTTGGGCAGGCGATGAAGATAAATAAAAAGTTCTTTCCTCGATGTGTCAAGGCAAAGCTTAGACAGATTGCAAGATTAGAAAATGAGTATCGTGGTACTGACTACGAAACTCGCAAGAATGAACTTTATAAAGAATGGTTTAGCTAATGAAAGTAGTTTTAGACATATCATTTGATGGGAGGAACATCAATGACATTTATAACCTACCGTGTGTTATGGCAGTAACGAAAGATGCAGGAGGAAAGCCTGCTGTAATTCTCAAAAAGACACACACCAAAGGACGGACGATAGCCAGACTTGGTGACCATATTTGTCAATATGAAAGCGGTCTATGGCAGGTTTACGGCTCAGAAGCAGCAGACAGAATTATTAAAACAGGTAAATACGCACATGAATGAGTTTAACGCAAAGAAGTTGGCTAAAAAAGAGATAGTCGACTTCATGAAGATAACAGAGAAACATAGGGAAACATTCAATCATGTTTCAGCCCTATTTCATACTATCGTAGGTGGAACGAACGATATCGCCCATACCTATATGCGTGATGCAATAGAGAAAATCAAAGAAGCAGGCTTATATCGACAAAGAGTAAAGAAAGCGTGCAAAGATGCTATGTCCCGATATGATGTTTTTGAGAAACTCAACATGCAGGATATGCAGAATGCAGAAACCGACAAACGTCAGCTTTACATGGACTTTCTCGATAGCGTTGATGAAAGGCTAAAACCTCATATCTTTCTATTCCGCCAAGCAATAAAAAGAGTACTTGATAGGAATATGATAAAGGATAGTGATTTAAAGTCACATATTATCCTTGCATACGAGCTTATTAACTACTCGGTAGAATTGTTCGATAAGTTTATCGAAGGATGTCCGTCTTGTCCTCCTGTAAACTTCGGACTTACCTTTAAGCCTGCACGACTTCACGCTGTGCGCCAAGCATGGGGGCAGGTAGAGGAAATACTCTGTAAAGACTGTGTTCACATTGACCTTAACAAAGATGAGAATTGCAGGCGTTCGCTTGATGTTATCGAACTAAATCTTGTGTCAGAGAAGTATCTCAATGAAAGCGGAGAAGCGGCTCTTGCGCTTAATAAGGACGCACGGATGGAAGCCGACCGACACATGATGGAGTGGGACAAGAAACATCACAAGAAATATGAACTCACTGATAGACAAGCGAACTATCTACGTGAGAATTACCACTTAAAGACAAACAAGGAACTCGCAGCGTTTATCGGTTGTGGTCTTACAAAGCTGCGTGAGTTCGCAAAGGAATTAGGTCTAACAAAAAAGAAAGCAGCATGAGTAGAACAAAGTTTTGTATAATGGCAGTTGTAACCCTTGCTACATTTGGGTTTGCCGTTTACGTACATAGTAACAACAGACTTGTAAAGGGTATAGTTATCGAGAAATCAGAGATACCTGAACACTACGAAATGATAGATAAGGGTGTCTTGCCTTATGAGCAGAAATACATTAATGCTCAGTATTTCGTCACTCTTTCGTTTCGTAATAGGAAAGAAAAGATTGCCGTTGATTGGGTGACGTTCGACAAAGCAATCGTAGGCAAAGTATTAACAATTAAAAGATAATATGGGAAAGAAAGATTTTCAAGAGTTAATGGATTTTGCAAGAGAAAACAATCTCATGAACAAGCCACTGAATATAGTCATTCAGAAGTTTAGAATTTACAAAGGGAGTGCCAAGTAGGTGCTCCCTTTACTCTTTTCGCATAGGACCATTTCCCAAAAGAATATACTCCAGTGATATATTAAAGTCTTTAGCAAGGAATGCTATGTATTCAACCTTTAACACTCTACGTTCTGGTTCTTTTTTTACCGTATAAAGATTCCAGTAGTTTAAGTTATGTTTTTTCGTAAATGTGTTAAGTCCTCGTATTTCTTTTACATCTACAAGGTAATCTATTGCCAAGAAGAATCTCTTACTTATCTCTGTTGCTTCAGGTGAATTTAATCGCATATCATTTTTCTCCCAAAAGTTTCATTAGCATTACTACGAGTTTGTTTTTTATCTCTTGCGTAGAGTCAATTTGGTCCTGCATTCTATCAATTTGATGTTGCATTTTGCTTATTACAAGTCTTTGACTTTTTATAATGTCAATCGCCTTAATATGATTTGATTTATAGAAGTCCTCCATATCCTCAGACATTGCGAAATTATTTACAGTTGTGCTATTCCCTGTTACTTGTGTGCTGCTTCCATTATTAGAATTAGCAGACTGCTCTCCACTTGAATTTATTTTTGCCATTACATGATGCTATTACTATATTCTTTTGTTACGCACCCGAGAACCATGTCTATATGTCTTATAGATGATTTAGGTATCTTTATCGGAGAATGCACAAGTGTGCCATCTGGGTACGTCTCTGTATTTGAACTATACGCAAAAACAAACTCATCTCCCCCGTCTTGTAGTCGTTTAGTTATTCGAAACTCAGACGTTTCAATACAATAGTTACGTCCCCATATAAGTAAATTGTGGTCTTTTACACGTTTCAATGCAAGTATAGATCCGCTTGGGTATTCTACCATGCTATCCCCATAGTGTCTTATTGCAGATGTAGCGTCGCCAAACCAATCGCCAGCGTCTATATATTCTACGTGATAACTATCGACTTCGTTTGCCATCATAGAATTGGTTCCTCCAATAGTTGATATATCCTCGTAGAAAGGTATTTTTGTACGTTCTACGTTATTATTGTTAGTAACAGATGCGTTACCATTTATGGAATTTGCAGAATTGTTACCATAAGAGTTGAGTGTATTACTAATTGGTTTAAGCATCTCGCCTTTCCCTTTCATTAACCAATCCATATTGAGCTCAGGATATCGAGTTGCTATAAGATTTTTAGAGCTATTTCTCATTCTTTCGTTAGTGTTTTTGACGAAGGCATTCCCAACGCCAATACTTTGCTCAAACTGAGACACACTCATTCCGAGATATGATATAAAATCGTTTAACCTTTTCTGTACTTCATTCATATATTAAAATATCTTAACAGTAAGAAATTATTTAGATTATTCTAAGTTTAATCTAAATATATTTATTACCTTTGCACTACAATATTAAATACAACAGTGCAAATTTATAAAAAGTATTTGAAATAAACAAAAGTATGGAGAAAAACAGCAAAAAAATGACCTTACAGGGCTATTATGAGGACCTCCCAGACGCGGAGTATCCTAAGACTAATTTTATAAACTCTGTAGTGTCCAAGACTGGTGTATCAGCTGCTACTGTTAGAAATTGGATTTTCTACGGAATGAAGCCTGCTAACGACAAGCATGTCAGTGTTTTGGTAGAACTTACAGGAATACCAGCTGAAGAATTATGGGAGAAATAGAATTTTACATTTTCGACGGAGAACTTTGGTGTAAATCTGAAAATGGTAAAAACCAAGTTGTAAATGAGTCTAATACAGAACTTATAGGTTCTGTTTTGGGACAAATTAGAGAATGTTACCCTGCTGCTTATAAAGCACTCTCTAAGGAATATTCAAGAAGCAGTGCAAATGTTCCTTATTATCAATATTTGATGGTAAGAAGATTTTGCAAATGTAATTTTGGTAAATTGGATTGTACATCATCTGATATTGATACAAGTGGTAGATATCACTTCGAAAAGGTCGATTGTCCTTTAAGAGGTGAGTGTAAGCACGAGGGAGTTATATGTTCCCCTAAGTTCAACTCCAAATTGTCTGAACAAGAATTACGAGTAATGAAACTTGTTTACAAAGGTGTAAGTAAGGAAGAAATTGCAGAACAGTTGTATATCTCTCCTTATACTGTAAAGAACCATATCAAGTCGGTTTACTTGAAATTGGGAATACATGAAAAGTCTGAGTTTATTCAGTATGCGAATAATCATAATTTGTTTAATTAAACACACTAAGAGCAATGAGTTTATTTAAGAAGCCTTCGGAGTTGGCTATTAACTCCACGATTAAGGTGCTTATCTATGGAGCACCTGGTATGGGAAAATCTACATTAGGTTTATCAGCACCAAGTCCAGTGCTTTTAGACTTTGATGGTGGAGTCCAACGAGTGAACGGAGCTTTCCAAGTTCCTACATTGCAGGTTGAGAAGTGGGATGATGTTATCGCTGCACTTAATGAGGATTTGTCAGAGTACAAGACTATCGTCATCGATACAGCAGGTAAGGCTCTCGATTTCATGTCAGCTTACATCATTAAGAACGAGCCTAAAATGGCAAAGCGTGATGGCAGCCTTTCACTTCAAGGATTTGGAGCAAGAAAAAATATGTTTATCAACTTCTTGAAACAGGTGAGCATGATGGGCAAGAACCTCGTCTTTATCGCTCACGAGCGAGAGGATAAGGACGGAGAGCAAAAGATTGTCCGTCCAGAAATGGGTGGTAGCTCTGTTGGAGACCTCATTAAGGAGCTTGATTTGGTAGGCTATATGCAAGCATACGGAGAGAAGCGTTATGTCTATTGGGGTGTAAACGAAAAAGCGTACACCAAGAATACTTGCAATTTGCCTAACGCTATGGAAGTTCCAACTATTATCAATGAGCAAGGATCTGTTACAGGAGAGAACAGCTTCCTTACGAACATCTTTGATAGTTACCATTGCTACTTAAAGAACGAGAGAGAAGTCCGCAAGGAGTATGACGAACTGATAGAGTCTGCTAAGGAAGAAGTTGAAGCTATTGTTGACGCAAGCACAGCCAATGATTTCTGCAAGTCTTTTGCAGAAAAAAAGCAGATTTGGGATAGCAAACTAAAGATTGGTTTGCTTGTCAAAACAAAGTGTGACAAGTTAGGTTTGAAGTTTGACAAAAAGAGTAAGATGTATGCCTAAGTACAGATTTTATGCTACTCTGCTTGACCGCTTTCAAACATATTTGGACACTCAAGCAGAGGATTACTTCTATCAAGACGAAGAAGGGAAATGGCATAAGAATTACTCTGAAACAGAAGATACGCTCCACTTCTCACAAGAAGAAGTGGACGCTCTTCTAAAGCAAGAGTTATTAGATGCTATTAACCGAGTTCCACATGAACCGTCAGAAGCTGCAAGCAAGGGTACCGCTTTTAATGAAGTCATTGATTGTCTTATCCATAATAGGAGAAGCGAGAATGATAACGTTATTATCAAAACTATAACAAGTGGGACAGATTTGTTTAATGCACGGAATAGGAACCATGTCCGCATTGCTAATAAGTTGGATGATGTAATTCCAATAATCCCAGAACATGATTTACCTCACTGTGAAGCTCTATGTAAGAAAGTTGCATCGACATTTATATATGCTGCATGTGATTGTTTCGAGTTTCTGTTTGACATACCTTTCTGTAAGTCTGTAGCCGAGTATTTCAAAGGCTCTTTAAGCCAAGTGTTTACATCAGCTACTATTGACACAAAGTTTGGCGAAGTTGAACTATACGGCTACATAGATGAGTTGCGAGAGAATAAGGTCTATGACTTAAAGACCACTTCTCGTTATGAGTTCGGTAAGTATGCGAAGTACTGGCAAAGACACGCATATCCATACACTCTCATTGAAAGTGGAATGTGCACTGAGATTAACTCTTTTGAGTTCACTGCATACGCCTTGAAAGGCGGTACCAGTCGAACACCTCTCATTACAGGAGTGCAATACCCTGAGGTTTATCAGTATAACCACGAGCAAAGCAAAGTTTTACTGAAAGAAATTTGCGAGCGGTTCTGTGATTTCCTTGAAGACAATAGGAATTTGATAACAAACAAGAAGATTTTCAACGAAGAAGAATAATATGGCAAATCAAATAAGCGGAAAAATTCTTTTGATAGAGAACGCTGTTGACGTTCCTACAAAGAATAATGGTGTTTTTACAAAGAGGCGTATTGTGCTCGATGCATCACACTATGACCCAATGACAGGGCAAAAGTTTGAGAATTACCCAGCCTTTGACTTTGTAATGAGAAATATTCCAAAGTTAGATAGTTTCAAGGAAGGTGATATGGTTACTATATCGTTTGCTTTGAATGGTAGACCTTTCGAGAAAGATGGCAAGAAAGACTACTTCACGTCGGTTGTAGGATATGACATTGTTCCTTATCAACGACAAAGCGGAAGCTATCAGCAGACAAACAGTGGTCAGCCTGCTGCTTCGCAAGGGGTGCAAAATAGCACAAATGAGCAAAGTCAAAGTCAGCAAAGCAATGTAGCTTCGCAAAACGAAGATGATTTACCTTTCTAAGATATGGAAGAAAAGTTGTCACAAAAGAAAGTTATACTCGATCACTTGAAAAAGTTTGGTAGTATAGAGCCTCTTACTGCTTTACGAGAGTATGGATGTTATCGTCTTGGTGCTCGTATCTCTGACTTGCGTAATGATGGGTATAATATCATTACAGAAACAATAAGGTCTGTCAGTCGTATCACAGGTAGACCTGTTCATTTCGCTAATTATAAGCTGGTTAAAAATGGCTCTGTATAATCTCTCAAACGAATATGACTTGCAAAAGTTCAAGGAGAAATGTAACGACATGGTTCGAAAGAAAGCCTATGTAGAGTTGAAGAATAAGCTAACAACTCGCTCGTTGGCACAGAACTCATATTGCCACGTGTTATTAGGTTTCTTCGGTTCAGAGTTCGGCTTGACAATAGAACAAGTTAAGTATGATTACTTCAAGAAAAAATGCAATAAGGATATATTCGAGAGAACAAGAACTAACAAAAGAGGAAAGCTGGTAACCTATATAAGAAGTACGACAGAACTGGACAAAGGAGAAATGACAACTGCAATTGAGAGGTTTCGTAATTGGTCAAGTTCAGAATGCGGTTTATATTTACCAAGCCCCCACGAGTCAGAAATGTTGTTTTATGCACAACAGCAGATAGAAAATAATAAAGAATTTTTATAAATCAAAATTAGATTATGTTAGCAGATTTAAAAGAGTATCGCCCAGCAAAGATTGACTTTGTGTTGGACGACAAAGCAAAAGAAGAGTTCAAGGATGTTATGGTGCTTTGCAAAGGCGCCAAGTCTTCAAAAGAAGTATTGAAAGTTTTTCGTGAGAAATTCAATTGTTTGTTCCCAGAAGGAGAGTTGGCTACTCGTCAGTATGATGCTCACGAAATTGCAATGATTCGTGAAGAATATTGTCTGAAAGAAGAGAATGATGTTCCCAAGCGTAAACAGGAGTTGCAGGAAACACTTGAGGCTATCAAGGCAATGAAGAAGAATGCTGAGGAAGCGTACAACTCTATTTTACTTGAAATTGCTGATTTGGCAGCAAGAGTAAAAGAGGGAACGACCGATATCAAGTTATCTTCAACTGAAACAGTTCGTATTGCGCTCAACGGCTATTTCTTGTTCTATTCATGGGTAGATGGAGAAATGAAGCTCGTTAAAACACAGAAGATACCAGATTGGGATCGCAACACGTTATGGTCACAGGAGGATGTAAACCGAGAAGCTATGAAAGAACTTTTCGGGATTGAATTCCCAGAGGTGGAAAAGCCTGCAATGAATGAAAATGAAGCGCAGGAAGATGATGATTTGCCATTTGGCGATGAAGATTAAGTAAACCAAGTTGAGGGGGTGAGCGTAAAAACGACCCCCTCTCTTTTCACACTAAGAGCAATGAAATATTCACTTCGAGATTATCAGAAACAAGCATCAGACGCAGCTGTTAAATCTTTCCTAAGTTCTAAGAAATCGAATGGGATAATAATAGTATCGACTGGTGGTGGAAAGTCTTTAATTATAGCTGATATAGCTTCAAGATTAAATTCTCCGTTGATTGTGCTATGTCCGTCAAAGGAAATATTACAACAGAACTTTGAAAAGCTACAGAGTTATGGAATACTTGATTGCGCTTGCTATTCTGCTTCTGTCGGTTGCAAGGATATCAATAGAATCACCTTTGCCACTATCGGAAGCGTAATGAATCACATGAATGATTTCAATCTTTTCAAGTATGTGCTCATAGATGAGGTTCATGTTGTCAATAGCAGAGGTGGAATGTATGAGAAATTCATCAATTCACAAGATAGGCAGGTCGTAGGATTAACAGCAACACCATATCGTCTTAGTTCGTATATGAATGGCTCAATGCTGAAATTTCTCACTCGTACACGACCACGAATTTTCAGTGAAGTTCTATACGTCTGTCAAACATCAGATTTACTTGCAAAAGGGTATTTGGCAAACTTAAAGTATTACGACTTAACTGCAATCAATATTGAGAACGTTATGAGTAATTCAACGGGTGCTGATTATGATGAGAAGTCTTTGAAACTTGAATACGAAAGAAGCGGCTTTTTTGATAATCACTGCGTTGTCTCTGACTGAAATAGTGAATGGCATCGATGTAAATGACCGGATAAACATCATCAAGCGACTGGTTCTGCCATTCCTCAAGCTGCACAAGTATCTTGGCTGTGACATCGGAAATCAACACCCCCGACGCGAGCGTCGGGGTATCGTCTAGCTACCTGTTATAAGCCAAAGTCTAGCTCCGGCTGATTTTCGTATATCTGTCTGTATTCTTTCTTTTCCCGTCCTTGATTTTGTATGTATCTTGTTATCGTTTCTTTGCTTGCATATAGCCCGACTGTATTCGCATAATATCCGCTCGTCCATAATGCTCCGCCCCAAAGGATTTCCTTCTTTATCCTCGGGTAGCTCAAAAATATCTCCCTTGCCGTTATGCTTTTTATTATTGTTACAATCCTTGTTACTGCCAATTTCGGTACGCTCTGCACTAAAAAATGCACATGGTCTTCTTCCATTCCTATTTCTACAAATCTTATTTCGTAGCACTTTTCTATTTCTATGCAGATTTCTTTCAGGCTCTCTCCTACTTCTTGCGTAAATATCTTTCGTCTGTATTTCGCCGGAAATACCAAATGGTATAACAGCAAGCTCTTGTTATGGCTTTTATATATATGCTCAGCACCCATGCTCCCATTATATCAGCTTTTCGACGCAAGCGTCGGGGAATTAGACCCTCCGTAGATTAAAAGACATTATCGCAAAAGGAACGACTGCGGCTCGATCTATATTACGAGCCAATATATTGCTTGCTTCCGACCGTCATAATAAGAAGCAAATGACTGTTGCACAAATTGCTGAAATGTATCATACCTCCCCAACCACCGTTCAGACTGTCAGAATGTCCTATGCAACAGATGGACTAGAGGCCGCCATAAAACGTAAGAAACGAAGTACCCCACCGGTTCCTGCCAAGGTTACCGGTGAGATAGAAGCACACATTATTGCACTGGCTTGCGGTACTCCACCGGAAGGGTATAGTAAATGGACATTGCGCCTTCTTGCTGACAAGTGTGTTGAACTGAAGTTGGTAGAATCACTGTCCCATACAACGGTATCACGTGTTTTAAAAAAAACGAATATAAGCCTCATCTGAAAAAGTGCTGGTGTATACCGCCTGAACATAATGCTGCTTTTGTTGCAGCCATGGAGGACGTTCTTTCTGTTTACTCAACAACTTATGACGAACACTATCCGGTTGTTTGTATGGATGAAAAGCCTGTACAATTATTTGCTAATGCCCGAAAGAGTTTGCATTCCAAAGATGGCCGCATCGAATATGAAGACAATGAATACATACGCAATGGAACTGCTTGTATCTTTCTATTCACCGAACCGTTAGCAGGATGGCGTTACGCAGATGCACAGGAACGCCGTACCCGTGAAGACTGGGCAAGGCTGATTAAGTGGCTTTTAGATGAACAATATCCGAATGCGAAGAAAGTGGTTCTTGTAATGGATAATCTGAATACGCATGCAATCGCATCCCTCTATCAGGCTTTTTCACCACAGCAAGCCTTTAGGCTTGCAAGTAGGCTTGAAATTCACTACACCCCAAAGCATGGCAGCTGGCTCAACATCGCAGAAATTGAATTATCTGCACTTGCTCGCCAATGTATTGGAACACATCGAATACCGGATTTGAATACGCTCAGAGGATTGCTCAGAGCCTGGTATGTCGATCGAAATCAAAAGCAACGAGGGGTTCACTGGCAGTTTACCACTGAGGATGCAAGAATTAAACTCTCTCATTTATACCCTATAATTAATATTTAGATATTACACGGTACTAGTGGGTAATTATACTGCTATACCGACCGACACGTGTCGTTTTTTTTCGACTTCGCTTAGTGACAGCACCACTTTGCCATAAAAATAAGCGTCTTTCAATATCTTTTTGTAGTGTTTTGAATGTTTTGTAATTTTTGCCGATTTGCCTTCAAAAGCGACTGCAAACACTAAAAATCGACTGTGTTACATCGCTATAATAGTAGACAATAATTAAGCCATTACGAAAAAAACAGATGTAACACCCCTAACCTCTGACACTGTAAAAATATACAATACATTGTGTTACATCTCTTTATCTTGCCGTCAGAGGTTAGGGGATGTTTTTTTAAGCCGGAAACACAAAAACTTGATTACGAACCGACATATGTCGGTTCGTAATTCCCTAATCTTTCCGACATTGTGGTGTTTTCACTAAACGAAGTCGTAATATTTTTAACAAGGAATACAGCTGCATTGCCAGAAGACCTTATTTTTAAGTTTATGGTATTTGGACCCAGCAACATTTGTTTCTAAGCCGTTATCCTACAAGCCTTTCTAAGGCTATTTCATAATATG
>ENA-OWLR01000397-OWLR01000397.1-metagenome-genome-assembly--contig:-NODE-397-length-13618-cov-6.065177_pt1 | contig 13618 bp, 8 predicted proteins | sample MGYA00245352_ERZ651110 | MGnify/ENA primary metagenome ERZ651110 (study PRJEB26857, sample SAMEA4031765) | metagenome | biome: human; feature: oral; material: saliva | place: Philippines | collected 2014 | study... | reverse complement strand
CACATCGTCGTTGTTGGGCGATCAAAACCTTTCTTTTCCAATAGAGGATAGAGCTGGTTTTGCTTGCGATGGTAGTGCTTTGGATATTGACGGAACTGATCGTACAATTCGAGCCATTGGTTTTTAATGACGGGATATTGCACTAGGTCCTCTGCAGCAAGCAGTAGTTTGCGCATCTCATCATTCTCTTTATAATAATGTGTAAGCGGATGGTCGGCTGGTAACTCTGGTCGACTCGTGTCCATGAAACCCTCCAGTAACTCATTCACCTTGCGCATATCGACACGTACACACTCGTCTTCAGCACCCTCTTTAAGCGTCTGCTCCATGTAAGCAATGTGATAGGGGCGAATCTTCCCCACCTTTGTTCGCATGATTTCACGTGCTTCCTCGAGTGTAATCTTACCTGTTTCGTAACGCTCCTCAACGTCAAGAAGCGCCTTCATCTTATCCATTTCTATCTCTGGGAGATAGTCTTTCATCTTATTAACCATAGTCTGTTACAAATTAAATATTCGTTTGTTGCAAAGTTACTTACTGATAACGAATATCCAAGATAACATTTGTTACCTTATGATGTTAAATCCTTTTGGTTTTTAGTTAAATAATCTTTTAAATCCTGGAAGTCGCTACTTCATAATCAGAAAGTAGTGTGTTAGCAAGCCTTAAAAGGCCTCTCCTCTCATGACCTCATCCACTTTTATATCCGTCTTATCGGTTGGGATGTGTGCAAAGAACTGAAAGGAGAAGCAGACAGCGAGCTTATAAGCACGACTTATCAGCGGTAGGAAGCGATCGTAATAGCCTCTTCCACGTCCGAGGCGATTACATTCTGCATCGAAAGCCATGCCCGGAATAAGGGCAAAGTCGATGCTTTCATAATCATCGAAATAGTTACCAGTGGGTTCCATGATTCCATATGAACTGCATTCCATTGCTTCCCACCCCCGAAAGAGACGCAGTTCCATCTCCGTCGGACTCACTACTACGGGTAGCAGTATGCGCTTCCCGTCATCGTAGAGTTGCTGAATAAGCTCGTGTGTGTTGACTTCGTCGGGCATTGAGGTATATAAGAAAATGGTATTAGCAACCCTTAATTGCGGATGAGCCTGCACCTTATTTATAATAAGGTGTGACTGTTCTGTGAGTTCTTCAGCCGTGAACTGCTGTTTGAGCAGTCGTACATAACGGCGCAACTCAGGCTTCGTTTTCCCCCTAAAGTCCTCTTCCCATGTGGGAGAGGAGGGTTTAGGAGACAGGTTGTATGTCATTATCTTCTTAGATTAGGACGGGTTCGTCCGTGTGAAACAGACGTATCCCGTGCATGATTTTGAGGTTTTAGAAGAAGGCTCCGAGGCATCTTGAAGACACTTAAAGCCCGCTTTATAGTTTCGTCCGTGAGGTTAGCATACTCGTAAAGAGCCTGCTCATCAAGGATATTATAGATGATTCTACTGTTGAGGTAATCCTCCAGTAGGGTGTGCGAACGCATGATCATGAGGTTACGACGATGTAGCCCGTTGCGGTCGGCATAGTTAGCAAAGTCGCTGACAAGGTTCTGTTTAGACAGATAAGCAGCTAGTGGGCGCATTTCTGTGTAGGTACTTAACTTCTTACGATACTTGTCCGTGTAATTGAAGCAATACTGCATCATCAGTCCACTAAGCACCGCCTCTTTGAAATAAGACGTCACCTTCGATGTGTCCTCAGGCACGAATATATCAGGCGTAATGCCTCCTCCACCATAAACAATGCGCCCGTTATGAGTGTGATAGGCTGGTCCTTTATGCTTGATACTATCCTGTGAGAAGAATTCCCCATTCTTGTAACGTGTGAGAATGTCGTTCTCATAGTCGATGTTATCGCCTGGCTTGAATGGTTTCTGTATGCATCTGCCTGACGGAGTGTAGTATCTTGCTACTGTAAGGCGTATCATGCTACCATCAGGGAACTGTATCTGCTGTTGCACAAGACCCTTTCCAAACGATCTGCGACCCACTATTAAGGCCCTATCATTGTCCTGCATTGCCCCCGCAAAGATCTCTGCTGCAGATGCAGAGTTCTCATTGATGAGTACAACCATTGGTATATGTTGATAGCTTCCACGCCCATCACTACGGTAATCTACCCTTGGGCTCTTCCTTCCTTGTGTATATACAATGAGTCTATTCTTCGGTAGGAACTCATTAGCCATTTGTACGGCGGCATCGAGGATGCCCCCTCCATTGTCTCGAAGGTCGATTACTAACTGTCTAGCTCCTTGTATATTCAAGGATTGTAGAGCGGCAAGCATCTCCGCATAAGTGCGTTCGCCGAAGTTCTTAACACGTATATATCCAGTGGAGTCATTCAACATATAAGCTGCCGAAATACTCTTTACTGAGATGTCACCACGCGTCACTGTGAATATTCTTGGTTGACGATCTCCATAGCGCAAAATGCCTATCTTGACCTTAGAGTCTTTAGGTCCTTTGAGCCTGCGCATGGCTTCTTCATTTGTAGCTGACTTCCCCACGAAAGGCTTACCACCGATACTTACCACCTTATCACCAGCCAGAATGCCAGCCTTATCAGCAGGTCCATCCTTGATAACATTCTGTACTCTCAATGTGTCGTTACGTATGATAAACTCAATACCAACGCCTGAGAAGGAGCCTTTCAAGTCGTCAGTAGCAGCCTGAACATCCTTCGCGCTGATGTAAACAGAGTGTGGATCGAGCTCCGAAAGGATCTCTGGTATAGCCTTCTCAACCAGTTCGTCGATATTGACAGAGTCGACATACTGATCATCAATGATGTGTAGTAAGTTATTCAATCGATTGCTTCCACTATTGATGATATTCAATCGGTTACCAGAGAAGTGATTGGCATAAAAGGTGCCAATGAGGACTCCGATGACTACTGACACAGCCATCAACAGCGGTACGAAACGATTATTTTTATCTTTATTCATAAATGTTCTTACTTATCAGCGGGCATTTCTTACACCTTATTATATTAGTCTTGTCCGCCCTCCAAAGCCTTATATTCAACCTTTACACCAGCCTTTTCCAGCAAGTCAATACCATCCGTTAGGCGATACTTCTCGGCATATACAACCCGACGAATCCCCGATTGGATAATCAGTTTGGCGCATTCTATACAGGGCGAAGCCGTTACGTAGAGCGTTGCCCCATCACTATTATTACTACTTCTAGCCAGTTTCGTGATAGCGTTAGCCTCGGCATGCAAGACGTAAGGAAACGTCGTTCCAGTCTCGTCCTCACAGACATTCTCGAATCCACTTGGCGTACCATTGTATCCGTCACTGATGATCATCTTGTCCTTAACTACTAGTGCTCCGACCTGTCGACGACGGCAGTATGAGTTCTCCGCCCATATCCTTGCCATGCGTAGATAACGATAGTCTAGAAGGGATTGTTTGCTGTTCATGCTTAAAGCTCTTTGTTAGTTCTTATTCCATCACGCTCCATCAACGCCTGTATCGTTGGTTCCTTACCACGGAAACGCTTATAGAGTTCCATTGGATGTTCCGTCCCTCCGCGAGAGAGAATATTGTCGCGAAAACGTTGCGCAGTGCTTTGGTTGAAGATACCCTCGTGTTTGAACACACTGAAAGCATCGGCATCCAGTACCTCAGCCCACTTGTAGCTATAGTATCCGGCAGCGTATCCTCCTGCCATGATATGCGAGAATTGCACCGTCATACACGTATCTTTGCGTTGTTCACCGATAATCGCCTTTGCCCAAGCCTGCTTCTCGAAAGGAATGATATCATCGGTAAACTCATCCTTTTGTGTGTAGTACGCCATATCGAGCAAACCGAATGCAACTTGTCTTAAACAGGCTGTTGCTGCACCGAAGTTACGACTGGCAATAATCTTGTCAATCAGTTCGTCGGGCATCGGTTCACCTGTTTGATAATGGAAGGCAAAGGTCTTTAGGAACTCTTTCTCTACTGCGAAGTTCTCCATGAATTGCGAGGGTAGCTCCACAAAGTCCCACCATACGTTGGTACCAGACATGCTTTCAAAGCGCGTGTTAGCGAACATTCCATGTAGAGAATGCCCAAACTCATGCAGGAAAGTCTCGACTTCTCCGAGTCGAAGTAACGCTGGTTTGTCCTCCGTTGGCTTAGATAGATTCATCACTAAAGACGCATGCGGGCGCACGTTCTTGCCGTCTTTATCAATCCACTGACCCTGGAACTCGGTCATCCAAGCACCATCCCTCTTGCCTTTACGAGGGTGGAAATCGACGTAGAGGACTGCTAAGTAGCTGCCGTCCTTGTCGTAGACTTCATAAGGCTTAACGTCTGGATGATACACAGGAATTGCCTTATTCTCCTTGAAGGTAATACCATAAAGGCGAGTGGCAAGCCCGAATACACCTTTAATGACATTATTTACTTCAAAGTAAGGGCGTAACATCTCAGGGTCGAGATCATACTTCTTCATCTTCAGCTTATGCGTATAATAAGCCGTATCCCATGGCTCCATCTTGAAGTCATCGCCCTCTATTTCCTTTGCTAAAGCCTCTACTTCCGCATGTTCGGATAGCGCAGTAGGCTTGTAAGCAGTTATGAGGTCATTCAGTAGTTTATATACATTCTCCACCGAAGAAGCCATGCGATATTTCATGACATAATCAGCGTATGTATCGTAACCAAGCAACTGTGCCATCTCACGACGCAGGTTCACGAGACGCTTGCAGACCTCAAGATTATTCGTATCATTGTCCTTTATGCACAGAGTATTGCGTGCCATGAATAATTCCTGACGCAAGTCTCTTTGCGTACTGTACATCATGAACGGTCCATAACTGGGTGCATCGAGTGTGAAAACCCACCCTTCAAGCTCGCGTTCTTTGGCTGCTTCGCGTGCAGTCTCACGTGCCGTATCAGGTAAGCCATCGAGTTGCTGTTCGTTAATAATATGTAAGGTGTAAGCCTTATTCTCCTTGAGAAGGTTCTGAGAGAACTGCAATGAGAGCATAGAAGCCTCTTCGGTGAGTTGTCGGAGGCGGTTTTTTCCATCCTCATCGAGCAACGCACCACTACGAACAAAGCCGTCATAGCTATTCTCCAATAGTCTGGCTTCCTCCGGGGTAAGCTCCCGATGGTGTTCATGCACACGTTTGATCCGTTCGAACACCTTAGGATTTAGACTCACATCATTGCTATGCTTCGTGAGAATAGGGCTCATCTTCTGTGCCAGAGCATCCATCTCATCGTTTGTTTCCGCACTTAGCATATTAAAGAAAACAGCCTCCACACGATTCAACAAATCGTAGTAATGCTTTCGTCCCTGTACATCATCTTCGGGTATGATAGTATTCTCGAAGGTTGGTTCTTCAGGGTTATTAACGATCTTCTCTATTTGTTCATCCTCACGACGAATGCCCTCCATCATAGCTTCCTCATAGTCTTCTAGGCGGATACGATCGAATGGCACCGTGTCATGCGGTGTATCGTATGGTAGAAAGAAAGGGTTTTTGTGTGTCCCTTCTGTTGGTGTTTTATCTGTCATATTATATCTCTCAATCTTATCAATGTACAAAGGTAAACAAAAAAAAGGACTTTTCACTTATTTAAGAGAGTTTTTATAGAAAATTAGGCAAGGCTCTTCTTTAATTCAAAATTCAAAGTTCATAATTCGAAATTATGATTAGTTCTGTTTGGAATGAAGGTCTGCTAAGATACTCTGTAGCATATCGTCCAATGTAACGGGGCTGTCCCTGGTTAGCGTGAGTCATGAAGTAGCAAATGAAGAGACGCTCTTCTCGAATTGAGAAGGACGTCTCTTTGCATTAAGGAAGGCGTCTCCTCACATCGAAGAAACGCCCTCTTTGAATTAAAGTAAGCCTCCCCTAATTGGCTCCCGTTAGGCACTCCTCCCCTTGGGGGAGGTTGGGTGGGGTTATTCCATTCGGAGAGGGGACGGGGGTGAGGCTGTTTGTTGAATCAAAGAAGAGCTTTGGTGGAATACATCCCCTCCTTTCGGAGGGGCTTGGGGAGGCTGTTTGTTTGCACTTTGATTATGTATTTTGAATTCCAGCGAATAGTCTGTATGATGATAAAAGGTACTCGGTTTGCCTAAAAAACCTTATTATAAGCAGTCTAATTCATAGAAAAGTAGTATCTTTGCACATTAGTATGTAATTATAAAACATAGGTAGTTTAGACAACAATTAAACATTCATAATCGTGGCTGAAACAAAGTATATCTTCGTAACGGGCGGCGTTGTTTCCTCTTTAGGGAAAGGTATTATCTCGTCGTCAATCGGTAAGCTCCTGCAAGCAAGGGGTTACAACATCACCATTCAGAAGTTTGATCCGTACATAAACATCGACCCTGGAACGCTAAACCCATACGAGCATGGGGAGTGCTACGTAACTGTTGATGGTATGGAAACCGACCTTGACCTCGGTCACTATGAGCGTTTTACTGGCATACAGACCACTAAAGCCAACTCAATGACTACCGGTCGTATCTACAAGAGTGTCATTGATAAGGAGCGTCGGGGTGATTATCTCGGTAAGACCATACAAGTTGTTCCACACATAACAGACGAGATTAAGCGTAATATCAAGCTCCTTGGCAAGAAGTATCACTATGACTTTGTGATTACAGAGATTGGTGGTACGATCGGAGATATTGAGTCGGCACCATTCTTGGAGGCTATTCGTCAGATGAAATGGGAACTCGGAAAGCGTGCTATCAACCTCCATTTGACCTATGTGCCATACCTTAAAGCAGCGGGCGAGTTGAAGACTAAGCCAACACAACATAGTGTGAAAGAGTTGCAGAGTGTGGGTATTCAGCCTGATATACTCGTGCTTCGTACAGAGAAACATCTCGATGATGACATTCGCAAGAAGGTGGCTGCTTTCTGTAACGTGGACTTCGACTGCGTTGTACAAAGCGAAGACTTACCTAGCATTTATGATGTTCCTATCAATATGCAAGCACAAGGTTTGGATGCAGCAATATTGCGTAAGTGTGGCGAAGAGGTAGGTCCTGCACCGAGCCTAGGCCCTTGGAAAGAGTTCCTCGACCGTCAACGCAAGGCAAAGAAAGAAGTTCATATCGGTCTTGTGGGCAAGTATGACCTGCAAGATGCATATAAGAGTATTCGTGAAGGATTGCTTCAAGCAGGTGTATATAACGACCATAAGACAGTTATAACATTCATTTCTTCAGAAGAGATAACCGAAGATAACGTTGCAGAAAAGCTAAAGGGACAGGACGGAATAGTGATTTGTCCAGGCTTTGGACAGCGTGGTATCGAAGGGAAAATAGTGGCAGCACATTATACACGAACCCATGACATCCCGACGTTCGGAATCTGTCTTGGTATGCAGATGATGGTTATTGAGTTTGCACGTAACGTCCTCGGATATAAGGATGCGAACTCTCGTGAGATCGACGGAAAGACTCCGCACAACGTTATTGATATCATGGAGGAGCAGAAGAACATAACCAACATGGGTGGAACAATGCGTTTGGGAGCTTACGAGTGTGTACTTCGTCAAGGCTCAAAGACATTTGATATTTATAAACAAGAACATATCCAGGAGCGTCACAGACATCGTTATGAGTTTAATAACGACTATGAGAAGGAATTTGAAAAGCATGGTATGCAGTGCGTCGGACGCAATCCTGAGAGTGAGTTAGTCGAGATTGTAGAGGTATCGGGACTACGTTGGTACATCGGAACTCAGTTCCATCCAGAGTATCAATCGACGGTTCTTCACCCACACCCATTGTTCCTCTCATTCGTAAAAGCATCTATAGACAATCAGAAAAAACAATAAATGGATAAGAAAACTATTACTGGGTTCATCCTTATAGCCCTAGTACTTTTTGGCTTTGCATGGTGGCAACAACCATCTAAAGAGCAGCTTGAACAACAACAAAAAGAGGCTCAACTCGATTCTATCGCATCGGCTAAGAAGAACGCAAGTCAGAAACTCCTTGCAGCAAAACAAGCACAACAAAAGGCACAGGCTGCCACTGATACGACGGCTCTCTTTCATTCGGCACTGAATGGAAAGGCGCAAGATATCACACTAAAGAATGGTAAGGTGGAGTTGACCTTATCGACTAAGGGAGGTGTTGTTCGTAAGGCAGTTATCAAGAACTATGTAGGTCATGACATCGATGTAAAGGATGGTTCTAAGGATCAGAAAGACCTTACTTTATTCAGTGGGAACGATCAGAACCTTAACTTCATGCTGTCTGCTAAGACTTCAAACATCGAAACAAAGGATCTTTACTTCACGCCTTCTAACGTCACAGATAGTACTGTTACGCTTACTGCTGAGGCTGGGAAGGGTAAGACCTTGACGCTGAACTATACCCTTGGAAAGGATTATCTCCTTCACATGTCATTGCAGGCTGAGGGCATGAGCGGTATGTTTGCACCTAATTATAACCAAATGGATATCAACTGGGAGGATAGGTGTAGACAGCAAGAACGTGGCTTTATGTTTGAGAATAGATATGCTACTCTGACTTACAAGAAGCACGATGGCAGTACAGACTACCTCAGTGAAACCTCTGAGAAAGAGGAGACTACAGAGGAGCCAATGGACTGGGTGGCATTTAAGAATCAGTTCTTTTCAGCGGTGATGATTGCTAAAGACAACTTTGCAACAGGTGCACAGCTCAAGAGTACACCGCTTGAGAAGGAGACAAAATACCTCAAGCAATATGCTGCCAACATGAAGGCTGGATTCGATCCAACGGGTAGGAAGGCATCAGAATTCGAGTTCTACTTCGGTCCGAACGACTTCCGTCTATTGCAATCAGTAGAGAAGGAGAGTCGCTTCGGGAAAGACCTTGATATGCAGAGACTCGTCTATCTCGGGTGGCCACTGTTCCGTATTATCAACCGATGGTTCACTCTTTACGTCTTTGACTGGCTAAGTAAAGTGTTCCCAATGGGCGTTGTTCTCATCCTTATCACCTTATTATTAAAGCTCATAACATTCCCAATGGTGAAGAAGAGTTATATGAGTTCAGCTAAGATGAGGGTGCTGAAACCAAAGCTCGATGAGGCTACTAAGCAGTTTAATAAGCCTGAAGATCAAATGCAGAAGCAGCAAGCTATGATGCAAAAATACGCCGAGTATGGTGTGAGTCCATTATCTGGTTGCTTGCCAATGCTTATCCAAATGCCTATTTGGATTGCGATGTTCAACTTTGTTCCAAACGCCATCCAGTTGCGTGGAGAGAGCTTCCTTTGGATGAAGGATCTCAGTACTTACGACCCGATCTGGTCGTGGAATAGCGACTTATGGCTTATCGGTGACCACCTCTCACTGACGTGTATTCTATTCTGCGGAGCCAATCTTCTCTACTCTTGGTTCACAATGCAACAACAGAAAGATCAGATGGTTGGACAGCAAGCAGACCAAATGAAAATGATGCAATACATGATGTTTGCGATGCCACTCTTCTTCTTCTTTATGTTCAATAACTACTCTTCTGGACTCAACTTCTACTACTTTGTGTCCCTCTTCTTCTCGGCTGCTATCATGTGGACATTGCGTAGAACGACCAATGACGAGAAGCTTTTAGCAATCCTCGAAGCGCACCGAAAGGAAAAGAAGAACGATCCGAAGAAGGCGAGCGGACTCTTTGCTCGTATGCAGGCATTGCAAGAGATGCAGCAAAAACAGCAAGAGGAAATGCGTAAGAAACAGGACGAATTAAATAAAAGAAAGAAAGGTCTATAACTATGAACAGGAACTTAACGGTCGCAATGACAGCTGCGTTGATGATGACGGGGACTGTGTCTCAGGCACAGGAAGTCAATATCGGGCGTAGCAACATCACGCTAAAAAGCGACCTGATGACGCCTGAAGCTCTTTGGGCTATGGGTAGAATCGGGTCGGCACAAGCCTCTCCTGATGGTAAGAAAATCGTCTATCAAGTAGGCTACTACAGCGTTAAAGAGAACCGAGGACATCAAGTGCTTCGCATTATGGATGCCGATGGTAAGAATGACAAACTACTGACTACCTCTGCTAAAAGTGAGAGTGATGTAGCATGGTTGGACAACCAGACTCTAGCCTTCCTAACCGATGGTCAGCTATGGACAATGTCGACTGATGGCAGTAATAGACATCAACTGACTCACTCTGACATAGCCATCGAAGGCTTCCGATTCTCACCTGACAAGAAGCGCGTGGTATTGGTCAAGAGCATTCCTTATCACGGCACTATCAAGGAGAATCCAGATGATCTTCCAAAGGCAACAGGTATGTTAATCACCGATATGAACTATCGCCACTGGGATCACTACGTAACTTCTAATGCGCACCCATTCGTTGCCAACGTCACAGCTAATGGCGTGGATGCAGGCAAGGACATACTTGAGGGCGAGCCGTATGAGAGTCCAATGGCGCCTTTCGGAGGGATTGAACAGATTGACTGGAGCACTGATTCAAAGTCAGTTGCCTATACTTGTCGTAAGAAGGAGGGCACTCAATATGCCATTTCTACCGATGCCGACATATATATATATAATGTGGAAACGGGTAAGACAACCAACCTCTGCAAGCCAGCCGACTATGTTGAGCCAAAGATTGATGCGACAAAGAGCATGCGAGATCAGGCTGTCAACCATCAGTCAGGAGACTTTAATGTTGGCTATGATGTCAACCCTAAGTTCTCACCTGACGGCAAATACATTGCTTGGCAGAGCATGAAACGCAATGGATATGAGAGTGATCGCAATCGACTCTGCGTCTACGAACTAGCAACAGGACGCAAGACTTATGTCACAGAGAGCTTCGACTCGAATGTAGATGACTATACTTGGAGTGCTGACTCTAAGTCTTTATACTTCATCGGAGTATGGCATGCAACCGTTAATGTCTATCAGACCAACCTCAAGGGGGTTGTTCGTCAACTTACAAAGGGCGACCATAACTATGTAAGTATCGCTCTGTTAGGTAATAAACAGCTATTAGGTATCCGTCAGAGCATATCTCAACCGAATGAAATCTACGCTATCACGCCCTCAAAAGGCAATGCGGATAGCCAACAGACACAGCTTACTTTCGAGAATAAACACATCTTCGACCAACTCGCTTTAGGTGAGGTTAAAGATCGTTGGGTTGCTACTTCAGACGGAAAGAAGTTACAGGAATGGGTGATTACACCGCCTCACTTCGATCCTAACAAGCGTTATCCAACTCTCTTGTTCTGCGAGGGTGGACCTCAAAGTCCCGTCTCTCAGTTCTGGAGTTACCGCTGGAATCTACAGATCATGGCGGCTAATGGCTATGTAGTAATAGCCCCGAACCGACGCGGACTACCGGGTTATGGCAGTGAATGGAACGAACAAGTAAGTACCGATTGGACGGGTCAGTGCATGCGTGATTATCTATCGTCTATTGACGACGCAGCGCAGAATTTGCCCTTTGTCGACAAGGATAACTTGGCTGCAGTGGGTGCTTCTTTCGGTGGATTTTCGGTTTACTACCTTGCAGGAATACACAATAAGCGATTCAAGTGTCTGATTGCTCACGATGGAGCATTCAATCTCGAGAGTATGTACACGGACACTGAAGAGGCTTGGTTCAGCAACTGGGAGTATGATGATGCGTATTGGAACAAGGACAAGAGTGCGTCTGCTCAACGCACATATGCCAACTCTCCACATCTAAACGTTGATAAATGGGACACCCCGATACTATGTATCCATGGTGAAAAAGACTATCGTATTAATGCCAACCAAGGCATGGGCGCATTCAATGCTGCTCGATTACGTGGTATCCCAGCAGAGCTCTTGCTCTTCCCAGATGAGAATCACTGGGTGTTGAAACCACAAAATGGTATCCTCTGGCAACGCACCTTCTTTAATTGGCTCGACCGCTGGTTGAAGAACAAATAAGCACGAGGAGGACTGGTTCTAGGTATCCTAATTGTTTTTAAGATACCTAGAACTTCTAGGCAACTAGCACTCATTAGAAAAACAAAAGACAATAATCAAGAAAAAACAAAACAATCAATTATAATGGTAGAAACAATTCAAAGAAAGCTCAGTGACAGTCCTAAAGCCCGTTGGACAGCCCTGATTATAGTTGCATTTACTATGATGATGGGGTACTTCCTCACTGATGTAATGTCGCCATTGGAGGCACTCTTAGAGACTCCAAAGGCTCAAGGCGGACTCGGATGGACGTCAAGTAACTACGGATTCTTCGCTGGTAGTTATGGACTCATCAATGTTTTCCTCCTCATGTTGTTCTTCGGTGGCATCATACTAGACAAGATGGGCATACGATTCACAGGTTTGATGGCATGCTCCTTGATGGTGATTGGTGTTGCAATTAAGTACTTCGGCGTTAGCACCGACTTTGGTGATAGCGTCTTCTCTATCAGTACTTTCGACTTCAGTTTACCAATGTCTGCGGCCGTAGCATCGCTTGGTTACGCTATATTCGGTGTAGGTTGTGAGATCTGCGGAATCACAGTTTCAAAGGTAATCACTAAGTGGTTCACTGGTCACGAACTTGCTCTTGCAATGGGAATACAGGTAGCTTTGGCTCGTCTCGGTACTGCCGGTGCTATGATGGGTTCGTTACCATTTGCCAAGGCGATGGGTGGTCACGTTAGTGCACCAGTCCTTCTTGGTCTCGTTCTACTCGTTATTGGTTTGCTTGCATTCATTGTTTACACCGTAATGGATAAGAAGCTCGATGCGTCAATAGAGGCAGTTGAGGGACAGAATACGGCAGATAGCGAGGATGAAGGATTCCACTTCTCCGACTTGAAGTTTATCTTCTCCAACCCAGGTTTCTGGTGTATTACAGCTCTATGTCTGCTCTTCTACAGTGGAGTATTCCCATTCCTAAAGTTTGCAACAAAGCTGATGATTGCCAATTATAACGTCTCTGACACCTTTGCAGGAGTACTTCCAGGATTGATTCCATTCGGTACCATCCTTCTCACCCCATTGTTTGGAACGCTCTATGACCGCATTGGTAAAGGTGCAACCTTAATGCTCATTGGTAGTACAATGCTCACTTGTGTGCACTTCATCTTTATGATTCACATCCTCCCAGTGGGCTGGTTTGCAGTCGTAATCATGCTTGTCTTAGGTGTAGCCTTCTCTTTGGTACCATCTGCCATGTGGCCAAGTGTACCAAAGATTATCCCTATGAAGCTCCTCGGTTCGGCGTATGCAATCATCTTCTACATACAGAATATTGGTTTGAGTCTAGTGCCAATGGCAGTAGGATCATTCAATAAGAACGACCCAAGCTACTTCTCTATGGAAGCGTTCTTCACCTCTTGTGGCGTTGCAGCAATCATTGTTTCGCTTGTACTTATCGTCATTGATAAGAAGAAGAAGTACGGTCTTCAGGAAGCAAATATCAAGAAGTAAGGGTGCAGGAGGGAGGTTCTATCCATCAAGGATAGCCTTCTTTAAACCCTATTCTTACACCCAGAAAAGCCTCCCCCAACCCTATTCGTAGGGAAAGAAGAAGCCTCACCCCCGTACACAACCAGCCTAACTCCTAACCATCTACAGCCTCACCCCCAACCCCTCTCCGAATGGAGAGGGGAGTGATGACTGCTATTTGCTTGCAAAGTAATGC
>ENA-OWLR01000394-OWLR01000394.1-metagenome-genome-assembly--contig:-NODE-394-length-13711-cov-5.364675_pt1 | contig 13711 bp, 18 predicted proteins | sample MGYA00245352_ERZ651110 | MGnify/ENA primary metagenome ERZ651110 (study PRJEB26857, sample SAMEA4031765) | metagenome | biome: human; feature: oral; material: saliva | place: Philippines | collected 2014... | reverse complement strand
AGGAGTTGCAGCGGAATGATCATTTTCCTCTCTCTCCGCATTATTTCATCGATTAAGTCCCTAAGTCACAATGACTTAGGGACTTTTTCTTTATCCCCAATTTTCCTTTGACCCACTTTTTGACCCACTTTTTGACCCACTTTTTACTCCGAAGATTCTGAAAAAGCAATGAAACAACTTTTTCTTGTAAATTATTCTCATAGAATATAAGTACTTGAAGATGAATGATTAATTAAAAAATCAAAAAAATGTGATTCGAACCTTTTATATCAAATCATATCAATTCTTTCAGAAAAAGTGACTCAACCCCTAATTTTGAGTTATAGGTAAGAGTTGTTTTGCATTTTATGGACCAGCAAGACAAGATAGCTATAACATAAACACATTGTCCCTTACTTGCCGTATTTTTCCTCTTATCGTGTGACACGCCCTAATAGAAGTATCGTTTCACTTCATGCATTCACTTGTCTTGTTTCTATTTTCCTTTGCAAAGTTAGCAAGGTTGATAGAACACAAAGTACCTCTTCAATATTTCACAAGATTCTAACAGCAGCCTTCCGCAAATCATAGATTTGGGTTTTCCATTAGAATATAGTGAAATTACTTCGTTTATCTACCTAATAACCTTGCAACTTATCTGCACGTAAAATTTGAAACCCGACAGTGATGCTGCAAAAGCAGTTGAACGAAAGGGAAATGTATCATTTAAGAACAATTGGATATGACAAACAATTATGCGATTTTGGTAAGTTTAGGATTTAGTAAGGAAGACTATAAGTTTGAGAACTTTAAATCTAACTTTGGTTACGATTGGACGAAAGAAGATTTAGAAGAGGCTTTAGAGTGTGCTGCTCTTAATTCTCATAATGTAAGAAATTGCCTAATGGAAATCCTTTGGCTGAAAGTAGTTTACGAATATGTCGATAGCAAAGGATGTGATAGAGAGCAATTGATAGCTATATTAACGGCTCACTTGATACACACTTTTATTTCAACGGAACAGAGGTTAACTCTGAAGAAGATATTAAAGAACTTATTGATAATGAGTAATCAACTATAATACTTTAATTATGGAAAATCTTTTTGAAACATTGGTAGATAGACTTCGCAAAGGAATTGTTTCTTTTGTCTATAGAAAGAAAGATGGAACAGAGCGTCACGCTTGCGGAACATTGTATGGTATAGGACACACAATAAAAGGCAACAAAAAGCACCAACAATGCAAATATACACTTGCTTACTATGATGTTGATTGTAAGGGTTGGAGGTCGTTTGTCATAGATAATCTTGTCGAGGTAGGTGAACTCCGTAAAGGAACAATAGAAGAGCATCATGATATTTGTCTTGCACTTGTTGTCAAACTAAAAGAGAAGATGAAGAAAGAGGGTGTTACCGCTTTCGCTTATCGTAAAACAGATGGCTCTATAAGACACGCACACGGCATCCTTTCGGATAATATAGACATTACAGGGCAATACTTTGTTTATTTCGATACTGACAAGCAAGAGGAACGTAAATTCCGCATAGATGCTTTTATTGGTATAGGCGAACTGATAGAGATAGACAATACTATTTCTTTTGAAAATGAAAGCCAAACAAGAAGTAAGGTGTACAATGAGTTTAGCCGTTTAGACATAAAAACAATCCTTGCTAATAAGGGTATTGATATTGAAGATACAGAAAACTTTATGGTGATAGACCTATTGCCCGAACTGAATAAAGAGCAATTAAAGGACTTAATAATAAAAGCAACTGAACGACTTGCTAATCTCTAACAATACAATGGTAAGGCAGAAAAACCTTACCATTGAAATACATAAAACATCAATAAGTCATTAAAATAAACGCAATGGAGACAAAAATTAAGAAAGCAATCCTTGACATTGTAAAAGGAAGAATAGACAGAGCTAACTACGGAATGTGTTCAAAGTATTTTGTCTGTACTTCTTCTTTGGATATTTGTGAGAGTAATAACATACACATAACAAAAAAGCTAGAGTATAAAGATACTATTACAATGAATGGAGTTGTTATCGGTGAAATAAGATATAGATATGCAGCACACAAACGTAATGGAATGTATAAAATGCTTGCACCGATTATTTCATATACAGATTAAATTCAAATATCTTTAAGGTTTTACTTTGATAAACTATCCAACAACACTTAAAATATAGAACTATGTTAAGATACCCAAGAGTATTAATTATCAAGTACATCAAGTATATGCCTACTTACCTAGAACTTTATAAAGTAGATACTATGCGCCCTAACAGACCAATGCGAAGTAAATTCGGATTGAGTAAGTCACAAGCAAACTCATTTGCAAGACAAGAGTTGGCTGTTCTAAAAAGCGAAGGCTACGAAAAAGCTGTTTACAACTCTATGTTGATTGATTTTAAGACTTTTCATCTATGAAACGAAATATCCGTGGTTTGTCGCCACGGATATTTTTCGAGCTGTGCTGCTCTTTTTAATCACAGCACGTAATACTCATGCCCTTTTCACTAATACTGAAGCCCTGTAATATAATACTTGTTTATAATAACACTCTTAGTTTCCACTAATAAATAAAACCTTAGAAGATTGTTCTATCCCTTTCTAAGTTTTCTATGCCCATTGCTCCGCCAGTTTCCTTCCAGGCATTCGGCAGCACTTCTCAATCAAACTCCGCAGAAAACCAACTATGCAGGCTTTCACTTCATTTGTATGGCAGTGTCCTACCTCGTGCCTTACAGAAAACAGGCTACGCAGGAAAACCCTTAAAACAGTCTATGCTGTTTTAATCTCTTTCAAAGCATAGTATCTTCTCCTACGGAGCATCAACAGAGCTTTACAATGGACTTTGGGAGAGCGGTTTATATCAGAATCAAAATCATGAGCTTACAGCAGGCCGCTATTCTTTAAACAAATTTGATAGCCTAGGCTGTCTTGTCTAACCTGTTTTATTCATTCTCCGACACAGAAATCCTTTTCATTTTGACACATCGAAAATATACAGAAAAGACGTAAAAAATATTGTATGAAATCATATAACACACCTAAAAAAACACTTATAAAAGACAAGATTATAATCGGAAGTAAAGTAAACAAACACGAAGTGATGCAAGAAAAGATGCTTAATTGGACTTCAAGTAGGCATTAATAAGAGTTCAAAAGGGCATCTATTTTCAAGCCAATCAGGCCTCTTTCATAAGCTAAGGGGACACATTTTGCAGATTCTAATTGAATGTGCGGGACAAGAACAAAAACGGTAGAAACTATTGAGTGGTAATAACGACAAATCCTTGGTGTGCAGAACGGCAGAAGCCTACTCTTTAAGTGCTGCATCTACACATTCCATTCAGTACTAATACTTAATGGCTCTCGCTTGTCGCTCCTTGTCCCAAAGAAGTCATAAAGTGGCATGAAGCCATTACGCATATTTATGACGTAATAGCTAAATAAGTTTTAAGGAAATAGTAAAGGAGATCCCATGTTAAATAGTATTGCAGATTATTGTTTTTCTTATCTTTTCTTTACTTTCCCCTTATTTATTATTATCTTTGCCATGGATATAAAGTAGAATATGTAATAGAATAATAAAAACAGGATTATGAACGAACGATTAGTAGTCAAATCATTCGGCCCTATAAGAAGTATCAATATCAACTTCCACAAAGTAAATCTTTTTATTGGTGACCAAGGTACAGGAAAGAGTTGCATTGTTAAGTTGTACTCTACTTTTAGATGGCTCGAAAAGACATTATTGACAGAGACGTATTCTTTGGACTATTTTACGAAGTTTGTAGATGCACGCTTTAAAAAACAATTATGTGGCTATCATCGTATTGATGATTTTTTTCGTGACGATACCTACATATTATATGAAAGTGATCTGTATAAATTTGTTTATGCAGGAAATTCGTTTAATATAGAAAAAAAGAATGGATCTATCACAGGATTACCAAAAATAATGTATGTTCCTGCTGAAAGAATAATATTAAGTTCAGCAGAAAAAAAGTTGAAGACATTTGATGGGCTCCCTGCTTCCAACCTTACTTTTAATCAGACCTTTTGGGAATCGAAGGAACGATTTAAAGATGGTTATTCTCTTCCATTTGGTAATTTGAACTACAAGTATGATTCTTTGAATGATATTAGCTGGATTGAAGGCTGTGATTATCGTGTTCGTCTTATCAACGCATCCAGTGGTATTCAGTCAGCCCTACCAGTCTGTATAGTTTCTGACTATTTAGGGAATATTGTTGCTTCTGGTAAAGAACGTCCCATGTCTGTAGAAGAATTACAGAAATTGCAAAAAGAAACTTCTAAGATTATGGAAAATGAGAATTTGTCAGATTCGGTCAAGAACGCTATGTTAAAACATCTCTCTAGTCGTAGTCGTTACAATTGTTTTGTAAATATCGTAGAGGAACCTGAGTTAAGTCTTTTCCCAGAATCACAAAACTCAATGATAAGGCTACTGTGTAAAGTTAATAATAGTTCTACGGATAATATGCTTTTGTTAACTTCGCATAGTCCATACACACTGGCTATACTTAACAACCTTGTACTTGCTTATAAAGCTTATGAAAAAGGTGATGACGAAATAAAAAGAAGGGTTGCAGAGATTGTTCCTCCAGAATATCACATTGACCCTGAATCTCTCACAGCTTTTAGTCTCACAGAAGCTGAAATGGAGAATTATCAATCTGTTCTCTCAGAATCATCTGGTATAATCAGCAAGAATGATCTTGATTCAGTATCAGAGCTAATTATGCGTGAGTTTAATATATTATATCGTATTTATGGCAAGACTATCAAATAATACCAATATTCCTACCGCCGTTAGCAACCTTAGACTATGTTCTGCATTACGTAATTGTGGGCGTATTGGTGTTCAACGTGCAATGGTTATAAGTATAGACGAGAAATTATATGTTTACGACGATGCCACTTTAGGATATTCTGACTGGACCAATATAGTTCCACCCAATATTTCGGAGACTTTTTGTGCCGATAATCCTAACAAAACAGAGATTGTATTATTACCATTAGACAATAGGATTATAACAGGTCCAAAAGTAAAACAGGGTGGTGTGTGTGATTGTGCATTGCTCACGGTGAACGAATTATGCCTGATTGAGTTCAAAACAAATGCAAAGACAGAGTCTGATAAGACTCTTGAACAACGTTGCCGCGAAGCTTTATCCCAAATACTTAATACAATAAATGGAATCATTAAACCTAAATGTAATCAGCAGCGTATAGACATTGAAAGAAAAGTTGATATAGACGCTTATATAGTATTTGACAATGAACTGAATGTAACAGGCATTAAAGCCACATTTCAAGCAATTGCTATGGACGTTTTAGAGGAAAATAAATTGTTATTATATATTGATAATAAGAAGACTTTTTTGTAGGTCTTATTTGATTAAAACCTTAATTCCACAGCATTATTACTTGTGAGAAAATCTTGAGGATATCATCTAAACTGTGTCCTATATCCTGTAGCTCGTCCTCAAGCGTAAGCCTATCAAATTTGGGATAATCATACCGTGTAAGTGTATAAGCCTTTATTCTATCTTCAATTAATGCATTTAACGGGAGAACCTCTTTCTCCCCTTTTGTCTTATAAAAGCCCTGTATTCGATGTTATCGTTTTTACTCCTTGCATTCACTGTCTGGTTTTACTTTTCCTTTGCAAAGTTAGTAAGGTCGTCAGAACTCAAAGGACCGCTTAGCTATTTCGTTATATTCTAATGACAGCCTTCCACAAATCAGAGATTTGGGTATTCCATAAGAATATAATGAAATTCCTTTGTTTATCTGCCTGATGACCTTACTACCCACTTGCACGTAAAATTTGAAACCCGACAATGATGCTGCAAAAGCAGCTGAACGAAAGGGAAATGTATCACAAATTAAATTCTTAAAAATATGGCAAACTGGGCAAGTACAAGCTATCGAATTGAAGGTAGTGAGAGTGATTTAAAGAAAGTCTATGATGTAATTGATAACTTTGTTTCAGGCAGGTCTAAGCCTGTTCTTGAAGATGCTTCTACAGAATGGGAAGGCAATATCGTTAAGGCTTTGGGTGCATCAGACGAGCAATTGAAAAAGTGCTATCTTCGTGGATTTATCGAAGAGTATGAGTTAGATGGAGATGTTATTCGCATCAATGCAGAAGAAGCGTGGGGAGCAACAGACTTCAGACACATCTTAGGAAAACTTATGCCAGAACTCACCATTTACTATATCGTTGAGGAAGCAGGGTGTGACGTGTTCGCAACAAATGACATTGATGGTAAATACTTTCCTGAGCGATACTTAGTTGATGCTTATGTGAAGGATGCAGACTTCTATGAATACTTTGAAACAAAAGAACAGATGAAGGATTTTGTCTCTTCTCTGATTGGTAAAGAAGATTTCACAAACGAAGATATTGAGGCATGGAATGAAGAGCATGAAGATGACGACTCTTACATATATGTTCATGAATTCCAATATGTTGAGTAATATTAAGCAACGGAGAGGCTAACCACCTCTCCACAAACCAATAAGATATGTCAAGAGAGAATATTATTAAGTCTATTAATGAAACCTTAAAGAAATTACCTCACAAGACTTATATATGGAAAAAAGATTTTCCACAAGTAACAACTATTGATGAATTAACAGCGAAACGAATTTCTATCGAAATTCATGCTTTAAGATATCCAATAACACTGAATGAAGGTATTTTCTTTACAGTGTTCTTTGCATTCACTCCTTGGATAAACGAAAGAGGATGGGATAAGATGTCAACTGATGTATTAAACAAACTTCTGTCGTATATGCAAAGAAATAAGTGACTACATCTTCTACCATTAAAAGGTAACAGAGAGATTAATCAACTCTCCAAAAACAAATAAGTTATATGAATATCCGTATTGCAATTCAAGTGATAACAGTAATATCATCAGAAGCTCTTATTACTTATCAGCAAGTATATGTAAATAATAATTATGCAGCAGAAGCTGACTTTGAAAGACAAACATACATAAGGACCTATTATTGCAAGGTTGGACTGTAAGCCGTAAGTCTTTCTAACATTCTAAAAAAGGAGAGGTTAACCACCTCTCCACAAAAACAAATAAAATGATACACCAAGATTTTTATAAGAAATACCAAGCTATACGTTCAGAAGAAGTTTACGCATTGAACGAGGCAATTCGTAATACTGATGATAAGGAAGTGCATTGGCAATCTGACTTTCCTTATGTAATCGCACAGCTTTCTAACTGTGATGGTCATTTGGATTCAAAAGTTATGGCGGTAAAGTATCCAGTTTCAGAGCATAGTGGTATTCTTATTATGTCAGACGAAGACTACCTCTATCAACATAACTGCACATACATAGAAAATTGTCAGATGTTATGAAATAGTATTTGTTACTTCTTTAAGACTTCAAATTAAGCATATTTTCTAATTCGTAATACTACCTTTTTAGTAATCTAAGTCTTTATACTTTGGTGTCTTGCTTATATTGACTATAAAGTTTTCGTAAAAGACCTATTGTTGTAATTATAATGATAAAAGTAAGAAGACCAACTAGACACAAAGATACTTCCTGATTTGTTTAAAAAAAACGGAATGATATCCAACTAAAAACACAGTTAAAGAGCGAGATACATAAAATTGCAAAAGCCCAAGTGTTTATTCGTGTAAGCCTTTTCACAACCTCTACTGCAATAAGCTGCTTCCTCTTCAATAAAGGGTCCAATTCATCTTCTTTTTGTAGCTTTGCATACAACTCCAGCTCAGAGCGCTTTCCTAAGATAACAGAATACAACAATGTCATTATGGAAATTAATATACCACTAAAAGTCATATATATAGTCCATGCATCATTTAGTAATAATGTGTAAAATGAGGTTATGTTCATATTAATAAAATCCACTTATATAGTTCGATAAAACATGTTCCATTTTCTCTGTCATAAAATCAATATCATGGATTTTTTCTTCTAATTCTTTTTGGGTAATTGAAGATTGTGCATTAAATATTTTTTCGGCAGTTTCTTTTAAAAGCTCTTCAGCCTCACATACTAACTGTTTAGAAATTTTGTATTCACGCCTCCCATGGAAAATGGTTGTCTCTTTCTTCTGGTAATTCCCATCCTCAGAACTATCAGAAAGAAGACTTTTCACATCATCAAATGGCATATCCTTGAAGTTTCTGAATTCTTCTTTCTTTAGTTTAGAACTATCAAGATAACAAGCATATTTAACATCAATATTATTTTCAGCTTCAGTAAGACTATAATACTTCACACTTAACTCTGGGATTGTACCAATAGATTTTAATTCTTGAAGTATCATATCTAACTTAATATTTTGAACAGGGATATTTAAAATTCTATTAGCGACTATTTTTGCAAGCTTGCTTACTTCACCTGTATCCTTCGTTGGGTCTTCATAAGCAAGCATTAAAAAATAACAAGAATAATTCCCATCATAAATGCCACTTATACATGGGTAAAACAAGACAAAGTTTGAATCACTTCCTATTTTATTATCCTTTGAGAAAGGTATCTTTTCTGAAGCTTCTAAATATCCATCATACAAATTAGTTTTGAAAGCATTTATTTGTAAAAGCACAGATGGGACATCACTAATGCAAACATCTATTGGAGTTATTTTACTGATAACCATTCTCTTGGTTTTATTACGGTTATCTGTTGAAAAAGGTTGCGTAAAAGTCAGTAATCTGTTCTTTAAAAAAGAAATCATCTCTTTATACGTAACTTTTTCAAAAAAACCTTCTTCTTTCTCAATTATAGATGTTGTATAAACAGGCATCTTTATGTTGTATGTCTTTAGAATTTTCTCTTTAGTCTGGTTTTTTTTGATGTCATTCTAAAATAATTTAATGTGTAAATCTGATATTGTCATGTAATACTTTTTAGTATAGATTGAGCATAAATTGGATTTATATCAGTAATAAGTGCTAAGTTCTTTCGAGGCAACACAATCTTGTTTAGATTGATGCTTCTCTATGTAATTAACATTATCTATGCTACAAATATAACAAATTTATTTTGATTAATATCAATGTCAGACTAAAAATACAGGCAGCTCTATATGTTTATATTTTATTTGTCGACTAAAATTTATACAATCAATAATGTACAGAATCATTATGGCTTATAGGATTCATAGAAACTATTTGTATTACAGACTCTTGTGTAACTGACGCAGAGTTGATTTTTATTGTGCAAAGTTAGTGTAGCATTCAACTCCTTTACAAGTATCGTTATCACTATTTTCATAAGAATTAGTATGGACCCTCCGCAATTTCTCTTAAAACAAATTGGGTTTCCATACAAATTCTTACAAAAATTCCTTGCGCATCCATTTCTGCCCCACTTCTCTTAGCACATAAAAATTCAATCCCTGTCAGTCTCACATAGAGAGTGAGAACTAAAGGGAAAAGTATCATTTTTTATTAAACTTTTTAGTATGGATATTATTCAGATTTTAGGAAATTCTGCAGAGTTGTTAAATGCGTATGAACCAAAAACTACTTTTTGGATGGATTTTTCAATTGCAGACAAGTTTGGTCTCTACGCTATCAAAGACACATACAAGCGAGCTTTTAATGAGTGGAAAGACAATCACGTCTATCTCACAGAGCTTGTTATGGTTCTTAACCACAAGATTTGGCAATGGTATGAGGAAAACGATGCTATTGCGAGACTCTATGATACTCTTTGGAGAGAAGCGGACCTTTGGGCACAAGAGAATCTAAAAGATGAAGAACTTGAATATTTCTACAGAGTAACAGACTAAAAACATAAAAACAAAGGTATGCTGGTGTTACCAGCATACCTCCAATAAAAAATAATTATAGGTAATATCTTTCCTCTTCTGTGTATGTAACAGCTTCATTTAGCATTTTCTCACGTACCGCTTTTCTTGCAATACTCTCATTGTACCAACATCCACAATTAAAATGAAGGAAATAGTCCTTATGCACAGAAATAGGTGTAGGAAGCCATTGATTAAAACCTTCTTCGTCTTTACATAATACATAAAAGAGTTTGTCAGGAATAAGCCACTCTTTGTCAACAGCTTTTCCAATCTTTCTCGAGTTCTTACTAAATACCTCTCCAATTTTAATGGAATCAAAATATTTCTGTAATGACAATTCATGGGGGCACTGTGGGAACTCAGTAGGAGTAAACCAATTGACTTGTTTTGCATTAGACGTTAAAGAGTCTGTTATTTGTACATCATCCCTACCAGCTGTATACTCTGTTTTTTCGATAACATGAGGTAAATGTGTTTCGTTAATTGTTTCTTGTAAAGGGAAGTAAATGCTAGAAAAATGATCTTCTAAGGCAGGCTTTGCACTATCATTTTCACTTATAGAGTGGTATCCTTTTGATATTATTATATTATCATCTGGCTGTTTAAAGTCTATTTTCTTATTTTTTGACTTTTGGAAAATCCAATCATTTAATGGTTTACCAACGAGTGTGCTACTTTCTTTGCTTTGAGAACTTCTTTTTGCCCATTCCTCCAAACGTTCACGTGATATACAGGCTTCCTCCTTCGTTACTGTCCTCATCCATGAAATATTCTTATCTAAATTAGAGTACATATAAAGTATAGATGGGTCTTCCAAAAATTTTTCTATACTACCACATAAGAATATTATCTTTGCCCTAGTAATAGGATTACCAAGTGCATTTTCCAATTTTGTAACCCATCTAAGATTTTCTGGTCGATTATTAGCTCTATTTGTATCAATATGGTCGACAACTAATTCTTTATCGGATGGTTCTCCATGAAAAGCGGTTGCTACAATTCTATGAACACGTTCTGAACCTATTAACATATAACCACTTCTCGAATCTTTCCTTCCGAATGTCCACTTATCATCAAGAACTCCTTTTTTATTTTTGTTTGATTTGCGAAACACACAACCATTATCTCGCACTAAATATTCTCTTTCCTTATAGAGACAGGACCTTACATCCTTATAATCGTCTAGACTCACCATTATTTTTCACCATATTAAGTTCTACAAAATCGATTTTCATGCCTAGTCCTTGTGCAATTTTAGACAAGATATCAAGATCTGCTGAGAATTTTCCAGCCTCTATTCTTTTAAGTGTATTGGGCTGTATGCCAGCCTGCTCTGCTAGAGTGAATACATCCATATTCTTATCCTCACGCAATTCACGTATTCTATCACCCATAATTACACGATTCTGTATAGGATCACGCCCATAAGAAAAGACTGGCTCAAAACGATGTATCAGGAGTTGTCGAGTAATTTCTCCCATTATAACACTGTCATTCCCTTTGTAGAACTTATCAAAGAGAGACGAGAGAAAATCGGTAAAAGAAACATTATACTCTGTTTCCCACGAATAGTTCATTGATGAGTAGAAACCAAGAATGAACTTTTCACCTTTCGGTGTTTCTACTAACACCCTTTTGGGGTCAAGGTAAATTACTTTTGTTTTCATAAGATTCTCTACCGTATTTAACGTGTTGTCGCCACGTTTAATTATTACTAAATCTGCTTATACAGAATCCGTTGCAAAGATACAATAATTTTTATAAATTACAGATTTTATATATTAGAAAATTAGATAAGAACAATGTAGTATATAAATACAAGAAGTACGAATGACCAACTATGAATTATATATTGTATTGTGGTTTTATACTCCACCCATAATTCAAAAGATTCTTAGTAAATACGAACTCAATTAAGCATTTACGCTTATATGCTTTTGTCCCTTGTTGAAACTTTGGTTGCTGCTGTTTTTCGTATATAACTTGAATGACTTGAGCGTAGCTATCCCGACAACATTCTTGCTCTTTATCTATTTGTTTCATATAGTAAGGCACTTCGTCAGAGTTAAGGTAACTTAGTAAAAGTTGATAGACTATCTTCCTTTGCTCTGGTTCATCAATCTGGAGCCAGTCACGTTCTTTTATTTTCCTTGAAGATCTTGAAGAAGAATTATGCTGTTCTTCATATGGATATAAAGGTTCTTCTCCTTCTTTCCAAGGATGATTTTTTTAGGATTAGTCGATTTTGGATGAGTACGTGTATAGATATAGAATATCAAGTCTTTGGGTGAACCATTACGACCACGCCCATACCTGCCTCCAACCTGAAAATCAAACCATACATCTGAGTGGTTTTCTTGAAACAACCAATATAGTTCTTCTTGAGCAGGAAGAATTACTTTCATTACCATCGTTTTAAAACGCTGGTATTTTTCTTTCTCCAGAAGCTCACCTGTCTTTGGGTCGTTCAATTCCGATAAACCAAACGTAAATCTGAAGGCTTTGATAGAAACCTTTATAACTCGCTTTTTGTAAATGACATTTGGAGTTGATGGGTCTATGAAACGAAAGTCACCTGAGTATTGGCAACAAAACTCGCAAAACTTCTGTGAATACTTGGATTCAAGGAGGATTGCTGTATGAAGATTGAGAACTGTAAAAGACTTCGTTAAAGAAATGACATAATCATATAGTTCTGGTGAAACACGAACGGTATAATCATTTGTCTCCGTATTCCAACGAAAAGCATCTATCCAGTGAAAATAATCAATGATTAGTTGATTCTGTTTGTTATAGCGAAATTGAATTATTGATTTCTGCGCAAGTGCACGTATGGTTGTGTATGTACGTACAATGTGGGTGTTTCCGCCGATAGAAGCTAAATCTTTGTCTGTCATATTGAACACAAGATTATCCCAGTTCTCACGCATTTTTAATCCCATTTGCTCATATCGCATCTTTATCGCCTCTGACAACTTGTATAGGAAACGCCTTTCCATCATAGAATAACGTAATGGTGAGCGCATTAGTAGGTTACTAAAGCTAAAAGGACTACCATTAATTCCTCCATTTTCGATTAAAGTATAAATTCGTTTTGTCATTTCTTCCCTTTAACAAATCATTCTTATGAAATGTTTGCTTTAACGTCGTAGCGAAATAATCTATTAAAGGGTACTGGGAAGACGGCTGTCAACTTAGCCAGCAATTATATTAAAACAATCGAAACGACAATACAAAGATAATCAGCGAAAATCTTTTAGCCAAAAAAGTACTATCATTTTATTCAATCATTCACTTCTTGTAACATAAAAGAAGGGATAACCTTCCCAAAAGGTTACATAGTTGTTCCCTAAAGGTTACTTATCCTTTCCCAAAAGGTTACTTATCTCTTCCCAAAAGGTTACTTATTTACATATTATTACTCTGTAAATCAATTGATTACGAGCCACATAAATAAAGCTTATAAATAAAAGAAATAAATGAAGCTTTAGATGCTTATGATGAAACTTGACTAAAGGGAAAATGAGGTTTGAATCTATATGTAATAATGCTCCCAAAAGGTTACTTTTCGCTGTAAGACTGTCTTTGATAAGCATTCTAACCATAAACAAACATATTCATTTCTATCTTTCCCTCAAGACTTTTCTGTAACTTTCCAACTATTTAGTAATACAGTTATATTACAATTAAATATTTAATTATAAACCCTTTCGGAAGGCTGCTTATTCCGTTGACTCGCCAAATAGCCCATTTCGTTATTATCGTATCGCATTTTCTTCTTTGTTCCCCTTTACTCTCTCTTCAAAGAATAGAATAATATTTCATTATTATCATATTATATAACTGTCATATAATCATCTAATAATAAAGTC
>ENA-OWLR01000381-OWLR01000381.1-metagenome-genome-assembly--contig:-NODE-381-length-13873-cov-9.523375_pt1 | contig 13873 bp, 14 predicted proteins | sample MGYA00245352_ERZ651110 | MGnify/ENA primary metagenome ERZ651110 (study PRJEB26857, sample SAMEA4031765) | metagenome | biome: human; feature: oral; material: saliva | place: Philippines | collected 2014... | reverse complement strand
TGACATCATCAAAAAGTTTGCGATCACTAAAACGTAGTGAAACATCAGATACTGTTAGCAATGTTTTTCTCCTATTATATGTAATACTCTAATTCTACTAGAAAATTAGTAAATATTCAAATTTTTATTTGTCAATTTTTTGTAAAGTAAGTTGACAGTTTCTTTACGGAAATATAGCTAGAAAACTATTGTTTGATTAAAAAAATTATCTGTCTTTTTATTAAAAAAATGCTATAATTGAAAGGACCATATCAAAGGAGAATATTATGAGTAAACCCATTATTTTAACAGGAGATCGTCCAACGGGGAAATTACATATTGGACACTATGTAGGTAGCTTAAAAAACCGTGTTTTACTACAGGAAGAAGATAAATATGACATGTTTGTTTTTTTAGCTGACCAGCAAGCTTTAACAGACCATGCAAAAGATCCTCAAACAATTGTCGAGTCTATTGGAAACGTTGCCTTGGACTATCTTGCAGTGGGCTTAGATCCTAATAAATCAACAATTTTTATTCAAAGTCAGATTCCAGAATTGGCAGAGCTATCTATGTACTACATGAACCTAGTTTCATTAGCTCGTTTGGAACGAAATCCAACTGTAAAAACAGAAATTTCACAGAAAGGTTTTGGAGAAAGCATTCCAACTGGATTCTTGGTGTATCCTATTTCACAAGCAGCGGATATTACAGCCTTTAAAGCAAACTTGGTTCCAGTAGGTAATGATCAAAAGCCGATGATTGAACAAACACGTGAAATTGTACGTTCTTTTAATCATGCCTATAACTGTGATGTTTTAGTAGAACCAGAAGGAATTTACCCTGAGCATGAAGGTGCAGGGCGTTTACCAGGACTTGATGGAAATGCGAAAATGTCGAAATCACTCAATAATGGTATTTACCTAGCAGACGATGCTGATACTTTACGAAAAAAAGTGATGAGTATGTATACAGATCCAGATCACATTCGTGTCGAGGATCCAGGTAAGATTGAAGGCAATATGGTTTTCCATTATTTAGATGTATTTGGACGTCCAGAGGATGTTCAAGAAATTGCTGAAATGAAAGAACACTACCAACGTGGGGGTCTTGGGGACGTTAAGACTAAGCGTTACCTCCTTGAAATTTTGGAAAGAGAGCTTGCTCCTATTCGCGAACGACGCCTTGAATATGCCAAAGACATGGGTGAGGTTTATAATATGCTTCAAAAAGGTAGTGAAAAAGCTCGTGAAGTTGCAGGTCAGACCTTATCAGAAGTAAAAGCTGCAATGGGTCTAAATTACTTTCATTAATAGATAAAATATGAACTATAAAACTATTTCTTCTTTAAAATAAGAGGGATAGTTTTTTTAAATGTTCTCTTATAAATTTAATTGACAAATTTTCATAGAATGGTATGATAGATACAATACAAAAAGCGTCATGCTCAAAAAGAAAGAAAAGAGGAAACTTCAATGTCTAATTGGGACACTAAATTTTTGAAAAAAGGTTTTACCTTTGATGATGTATTGCTCATTCCAGCAGAGAGTCATGTGTTGCCTAATGATGCGGATTTAACTACAAAATTGGCAGATAATTTGACTTTAAATATCCCAATTATTACCGCTGCGATGGACACTGTAACAGAAAGCCAAATGGCGATTGCTATTGCGCGTGCAGGTGGACTTGGAGTTATCCATAAAAATATGTCTATTGAGCAACAGGCAGATGAAGTTCGTAAGGTAAAACGTTCTGAAAATGGTGTTATCATTGATCCATTCTTTTTGACTCCAGAACATACCATTGCTGAAGCAGATGAACTCATGGGTCGTTACCGTATCAGTGGTGTTCCAGTAGTTGAAACACTTGAAAATCGTAAATTGGTTGGTATTTTAACAAACCGAGACCTTCGTTTTATTTCAGATTACAATCAACCAATCTCAAATCATATGACTAGCGAAAACCTCGTCACTGCTCCTGTTGGAACAGATCTTGAAACAGCTGAAAGTATTCTTCAAGAACACCGGATTGAAAAACTTCCTTTGGTTGACGAAGATGGTCGTCTTTCTGGTTTGATTACTATTAAAGATATTGAAAAAGTTATTGAGTTTCCAAATGCGGCTAAAGATGAGTTTGGTCGTCTTCTAGTTGCAGGTGCAGTAGGTGTTACTTCAGATACATTTGAACGTGCAGAGGCTCTTTTTGAGGCAGGAGCGGATGCGATTGTTATTGATACTGCACATGGTCATTCTGCAGGTGTCTTGCGTAAAATTGCTGAGATTCGTGCTCACTTCCCAGATCGTACTTTGATTGCTGGAAATATTGCTACTGCTGAAGGTGCACGTGCCCTTTATGAAGCAGGTGTAGACGTTGTTAAGGTTGGTATTGGACCAGGTTCTATCTGTACTACTCGTGTGATTGCTGGTGTTGGTGTTCCGCAAGTAACAGCTATCTATGATGCTGCAGCTGTTGCGCGTGAATATGGTAAAACGATCATTGCTGACGGTGGAATCAAGTATTCTGGAGATATTGTAAAAGCCCTTGCTGCAGGTGGAAATGCAGTTATGCTTGGATCAATGTTTGCTGGAACTGATGAAGCTCCAGGCGAAACTGAAATCTTCCAAGGACGTAAGTTTAAGACTTACCGTGGTATGGGATCAATCGCTGCAATGAAGAAAGGTTCAAGTGACCGTTACTTCCAAGGTTCTGTCAATGAAGCAAACAAACTTGTTCCAGAAGGAATTGAAGGTCGTGTTGCTTATAAAGGAGCGGCAGCTGATATTGTCTTCCAAATGATTGGTGGTATTCGCTCTGGTATGGGTTACTGTGGTGCAGCTAACCTTAAGGAACTACACGATAATGCTCAATTTATTGAAATGTCTGGTGCTGGTTTGAAAGAAAGCCATCCTCATGATGTACAAATTACTAATGAGGCACCAAATTATTCTATGTAAAAGAAATGAAAAGAACTCCTGCGAAAACAGGAGTTCTTTTACAATGTTGTCAAGTTTTATTTACAATAACTTTACCATCCTGAATAGTAAAGATATTTAGATTTTCTGGCAGATTTTGAAGATGATCTAAGCTTGTTGTTGTGATAAAGGTTTGGATTGAATGAGAAATCGTTTCTAATAATTTTAACTGTCTAGTGTTGTCAAGTTCACTCATGACATCGTCAAGCAATAATATCGGAGATTCTGTAGTAATACTTTCCATTAATTCGATTTCTGCTAATTTTATAGAAAGGACGAGACTACGATGTTGACCTTGACTTCCAAAGCTAGCATCCATCCCATTTATATAAAAAGAAATATCATCTCGATGAGGACCAACACCAGTATTCTTTTTAAATAAATCTCTGGATCTACTTTTTTCTAAAGCAATTTTGAAAGATTCGGATAAGTTTTGTTTGTCAGTTATATTGACAGAAGATTGATAGGATATTGACAACTCTTCAATCTGATTAGAGAGTTCAAAATGTTTCTTACGCCCAAATGATTCTAGTTTTTTTATGAAATCTAAGCGGTGATTCATTACACGACATCCATAATCAACTAGCTGATCATCTAAGACTGAAAGGAAGGTTTCATCTATTGTTTGAGCTGATTTTAAATAGGTATTTCTTTGCTTAAGAATATGGTTATAATTGGTTAAATCTGATAAATAGATTGGCTTAATTTGCCCAAGCTCCATATCAATGAATTTTCGTCGAACCGAAGGTGCTCCTTTAATTAGTTGTAAATCTTCAGGAGCAAATAAGACAACATTCATGTGTCCGACATAATCTGAAAGTCGTGCCTGTTTTAAATGATTAACTTTTGTCACACGGCCTTTTTGTGTTAGTTCGATTTCTAGGGGAATGGATCCAGTTTTTTTCTGAACGAGACCTGAAAGATGAAGTTGTTCCTCATCAAAATGAATGAGATTTTTATCTGTTCGAGTTCGATGACTACGCGTTAAGGCTAAAAAATAGATAGCCTCTAACATGTTTGTTTTTCCTTGTGCATTACGTCCCAAAAAGACATTCAATTTAGGATTAAAGTCTATTTTCGTCTCTTTGTAGTTACGAAAAGTTTTGAGAGATAGGTGTTGTAGCCACATGATTATCTACCAGGGAATCGCGGAGCTTGTTTGCTTTTGGGTGATGAAGTAGGTTTTGATTTGTCTTTTTTTACTCCTTTATTCATCTCCTTAACAAGTTTAGCGATTCGTTCTTTTTCAACTTTATCAGCTTGGTATTCATCTTGTTCTTCAGAAGTAGGTTGTGTCAACAAGATGTCAATATTCATGTCAGGGATGTCAACTTTATCACCAATACGAAGTTTTTTACCACGACGACTCTCTAATTCCCCATTAAAGTAAACAGAATGTTCAGAGAGAAATGATTTGATAGCTCCTCCGCTATGTGTAATTCCAAGTTCTTTGAGTAGTGCTTGGAGGGTAATAAATTCTTCAAATAATTTGTATTCCATAATTCACCTCAATCTTTGGTATTATACCATATTTTCCTAAAAATAGTGAGAGAAATAGGGAGAAATGTAAGCGATTTTTATTTCAAAAGTGTTACAGAGAACAAGAAAATTTCAGGTTTTCGTGATATAATAGAAGTCTGTATATAAGGAGGTAAATCATGGAGTTAGTGCATGGAATTTCAACACATTTTATCCAATCAAAAAAGTTTAAAACGAACAAAATCACCGTGCGTTTTACCGCTCCATTATCCCTCGATACGATTGCAGGTCGCATGTTGAGTGCGAGTATGCTAGAGACTGCTAATCAGATGTACCCCACTTCTCAAGATTTGAGAAGACATTTGGCCAGTCTATACGGTACAGATATGTCAACCAATTGTTTCAGAAGAGGGCAAAGTCATATTGTAGAATTGACATTTACCTATGTTCGTGATGAATTTTTAAGTAGGAAAAATGTACTAACTTCTCAGGTTTTGGAACTAGTAAAAGAAACTCTTTTTTCCCCCGTAGTAGTTGATAATGGGTTTGATCCGGCCTTATTTGAAATTGAGAAAAAGCAATTGCTAGCAAGTTTAGCAGCTGATATGGATGATTCTTTTTATTTTGCACATAAAGAATTAGATAAATTATTTTTTCATGATGAACGTCTCCAATTGGAATATAGTGATTTACGAAATCGTATTTTAGCTGAAACTCCACAAAGTTCTTATTCTTGTTTCCAAGAATTTTTGGCCAATGATCGAATAGATTTCTTTTTCCTAGGTGATTTTAATGAGGTTGAAATTCAAAATGTATTAGAATCATTTGGCTTTAAAGGTCGAAAAGGAGATGTGAAGGTTCAGTATTGTCAACCTTATTCCAATATCCTTCAGGAAGGTATGGTTCGGAAAAATGTGGGACAATCCATTTTGGAATTAGGTTATCATTGCCCTTCTGAATATGGTGATGAGCAACATTTACCCATGATTGTAATGAATGGTTTACTTGGTGGATTTGCTCACTCTAAACTATTTACAAATGTCCGTGAAAATGCTGGATTGGCTTATACTATTTCAAGTCAGCTCGATTTGTTTAGTGGATTCTTGAGGATGTATGCTGGTATCGATCGAGAAAATCGGAACCAGGCTCGTAAAATGATGAATAATCAACTGCTTGATTTAAAAAAAGGATATTTTACAGAGCTTGAGTTAGAGCAGACCAAGGAAATGATTCGTCGGTCTTTGTTACTTTCTCAAGATAATCAAAGTTCATTGATTGAACGTGCTTATCAAAATGCCTTACTTGGAAAATCTTCAGCAGACTTTAAAAGTTGGATTGCAAAACTCGAGCAAGTTGACAAAGATGCTATTTGTAGAGCAGCTAATAATGTGAAACTACAAGCGATTTACTTTATGGAAGGAATAGAATGACAAAGGTTGTTTTTGAAGAAAAATACTATCCAGCTGTAAAAGAAATGGTTTATCGAACTCGTTTGTCAAATGGATTGACAGTTGCTCTTTTGCCTAAAAAGGAATTTAAAGAGGTTTACGGGAGTGTAACTGTACAGTTTGGTTCGGTAGATACGCTTGTCACAGAAGTTGACGGAGATGTAAAACAATATCCTGCAGGAATTGCTCATTTTCTTGAACATAAATTATTTGAGAGAGAAGATTCTAGCGATTTGATGTCAGCTTTTACGAGTCTAGGTGCAGATAGTAATGCCTTTACAAGCTTTACAAAAACAAACTATCTTTTTTCAGCAACGGATTATTTTTTAGAAAATTTATATTTACTTGATGAATTGGTAACATCAGCACACTTTACTGAAGCTTCCATTCTGACAGAGCAGGATATTATTCAGCAAGAACGAGAAATGTACCAAGATGATCCAGATTCGTGTTTATTCTTTTCAACTTTAGCGAATTTGTATCCTGGTACACCTTTAGCAACTGATATAGTTGGAAGTGAGGAGTCCATTTCCCAAATCAATCTAACTAATTTGCAAGAAAATTTTACAAGATTTTACAAACCTGTAAACATGTCTCTGTTTTTAGTTGGTGATTTTGATGTGGAGCAAGTACAGGACTATTTTGAAAGAAAAGAATTGAAAGATTTAGATGTTCAGGAAGTAGTAAGAGAAAAGTTTGTTTTACAAGATGTAAAGCAAACAGACAGTATGAGAATGGAAGTGTCTTCTCCCAAACTAGCGATTGGTATTAGAGGTAAACAAGAAGTTGCTGAGGCTGATTGCTATCGACATCATATTTTATTAAAATTATTGTTTGCAATGATGTTTGGTTGGACTTCGGATCGTTTTCAAAAATTATATGAATCAGGTAAAATTGACGCATCCTTATCTCTTGAAATTGAAGTAACAAGTCGTTTTCATTTTGTTATGTTGACAATGGATACGAAAGAGCCAGTTGCTTTATCTCATCAATTTAGGAAGGCCATTCGTAATTTTACAAAGGATTTAGATATTACAGAGGATCATTTAGATATTATCAAAAGAGAGATGTTTGGCGAATTTTTCAGTAGCATGAACTCTCTTGAATTTATTGCAACGCAATATGATGCTTTTGAACATGGTGAGACAATTTTTGATTTGCCGAAAATTTTACAGGAAATTACTTTAGAGGATGTCCTTGATGCTGGACATCATTTAATAGATGATGGTGACATAGTTGATTTTACAATATTCCCATCGTAGTAACCTATCATAATAGACACTAGAAAGAAGGGATGACAAGTATGAGGAAAAAAACAATTGGTGAGGTTTTACGATTAGCTAGAATCAATCAGGGATTGAGTTTAGATGAATTGCAGAAAAAGACAGAAATCCAGTTAGATATGTTGGAAGCAATGGAAGCAGACGATTTCGATCAACTTCCAAGTCCTTTTTACACGCGTTCTTTCTTGAAAAAATATGCATGGGCTGTTGAGTTAGATGACCAAATTGTTTTGGATGCTTATGATTCTGGGAGTATGATTACTTATGAGGAAGTAGATGTTGATGAAGATGAGTTGACAGGTCGTAGACGTTCAAGTAAGAAAAAGAAGAAAAAAACATCATTTTTACCTTTATTTTATTTTATCCTTTTTGCTTTATCGATTTTAATTTTTGTGACCTATTATGTTTGGAACTATATTCAAACTCAACCAGAGGGGCCTTCTCTTTCTAATTACAGTGTGGTTCAATCAACAAGTTCAATAAGTTCAACTAGCTCTGTTCCCCACTCCTCAAGTAGTAGTTCATCTAGCAGTTCTTCTAGTATAGAATCAGCTATAAGTGTATCAGGCGAAGGAAATCATGTAGAAATCGCTTATAAGACAAGTAAGGAAACAGTTAAATTGCAATTGGCAGTTTCAGATGTTACAAGTTGGGTCAGCGTTTCAGAAAGCGAACTTGAGGGCGGTGTAACCTTATCGCCAGAGAAGAAAAGTGCAGAAGCAACAGTTGCAACTAAAAGTCCTGTAACCATTACGTTAGGTGTTGTAAAAGGTGTTGCTTTGACAGTAGATAATCAGACTGTTGATTTATCGAAATTAACAGCTCAGACTGGACAAATCACTGTAACCTTTACTAAAAATTAAGGAAAAACGAATGAAAAAAGAACAAATTCCCAATCTCTTAACAATAGGTCGAATTCTCTTTATACCTATTTTTATCTTTATTTTAACGATAGGAAATTCGATAGAGAGTCATATAGTGGCAGCTATTATCTTTGCTATTGCTAGTATTACAGATTATTTAGATGGATATTTAGCTCGTAAATGGAATGTGGTCAGTAATTTTGGTAAATTTGCAGATCCTATGGCGGATAAGTTACTAGTTATGTCGGCTTTTATTATGTTGATTGAGTTAGGTATGGCTCCGGCTTGGATTGTTGCAGTGATTATCTGTCGAGAGTTGGCTGTGACAGGTTTAAGGCTTTTATTGGTTGAAACTGGTGGAACAGTTTTAGCAGCAGCAATGCCTGGAAAAATTAAAACTTTTAGTCAGATGTTTGCCATTATTTTCTTGCTATTACATTGGACTTTGCTTGGTCAAGTTCTACTTTATGTAGCCTTGTTTTTCACTATCTACTCTGGCTATGATTATTTCAAGGGTAGTGCCTATGTATTTAAAGGGACATTTGGTTCGAAATGAAATCAATAATTGATGTAAAAAATCTTTCTTTTCGCTATAAGGAAAGTCAGGAATACTATGATGTGAAGGATATTACGTTTCACGTGAAACGTGGAGAATGGCTTTCGATTGTAGGGCATAATGGTAGTGGTAAATCAACGACGGTTCGATTAATTGATGGCTTACTGGAAGCAGAATCCGGAGAGATTGTAATTGATGGCCAACGTTTGACTGAGGAAAATGTTTGGAATATACGTCGTCAAATCGGTATGGTTTTTCAAAATCCAGACAATCAATTTGTTGGAGCGACTGTTGAAGATGATGTTGCCTTTGGTTTGGAAAATCAGGGACTTTCTCGTCAAGAAATGAAAAAGAGAGTGGAAGAAGCTCTGGATTTGGTTGGCATGTTGGACTTTAAAAAGAGAGAGCCAGCGCGTCTATCAGGTGGCCAAAAGCAACGTGTGGCCATTGCAGGTGTTGTAGCCCTAAGACCAGCTATTTTAATCTTAGATGAAGCAACGAGTATGTTGGATCCTGAGGGACGTAGAGAACTGATTGAGACAGTAAAAGGAATTCGAAAAGACTATGATATGACGGTCATTTCCATTACCCATGATTTGGAAGAAGTTGCCATGAGTGATCGCGTATTGGTCATGAAAAAAGGGGAAATTGAATCAACTAGTAGTCCAAGGGAGCTTTTCTCTCGAAATGATTTAGATCAAATTGGATTAGACGATCCTTTTGCCAATCAATTAAAACATTCTTTGAGCCAGAATGGCTATGATTTACCTGAAAATTATTTGACAGAAAGTGAGCTAGAGGATAAGCTATGGGAATTGCTCTAGAAAATGTGAGTTTTACGTATCAAGAAGGGACTCCCTTAGCTTCAACAGCTTTGTCAGATGTTTCTTTGACGATTGAAGATGGTTCTTATACGGCTTTAATTGGCCACACAGGTAGTGGTAAATCAACTATTTTACAACTCTTAAATGGTTTATTGGTGCCAAGTCAAGGAAGTGTACGAGTTTTTGATACCTTAATCACCTCGACTTCTAAAAATAAAGATATTCGTCAAATTAGAAAACAGGTTGGCTTGGTATTTCAGTTTGCTGAAAATCAGATTTTTGAAGAAACGGTTTTGAAAGACGTTGCTTTTGGACCGCAAAATTTTGGAGTTTCTGAAGAAGATGCGGAGCAGATTGCGCGTGAGAAACTGGCTCTGGTTGGAATTGATGAATCACTTTTTAATCGTAGTCCGTTTGAGCTGTCAGGTGGACAAATGAGACGTGTTGCCATTGCAGGCATACTTGCCATGGAGCCAGCTATATTAGTCTTAGATGAACCCACAGCAGGTCTGGATCCTCTGGGGAGAAAAGAGTTGATGAATTTGTTCAAAAAACTCCACCAGTCAGGGATGACCATTGTCTTGGTAACGCATTTGATGGATGATGTTGCTGAATATGCGAATCAAGTCTATGTGATGGAAAAGGGACGTTTAGTTAAGGGTGGTAAACCAAGTGATGTCTTTCAAGATGTTGTCTTTATGGAAGAAGTGCAGTTGGGAGTACCTAAAATTACAGCCTTTTGTAAACGATTGGCTGATAGAGGCGTGTCATTTAAACGATTACCGATTAAGATAGAGGAGTTCAAGGAGTCGCTAAATGGATAGTATGATTTTGGGGCGTTATATCCCAGGGGATTCGATTGTTCACCGATTGGATCCACGTAGCAAATTACTGGCTATGATGCTACTGATTTTAATTGTTTTTTGGGCTAATAATCCCTTGACGAATCTAATTCTTTTTATAGCGACAGGGATATTTATTGCCTTGTCAGGAGTATCTCTTTCATTTTTTATTCAGGGCTTGAAGTCTATGTTTTTCTTGATTGCCTTCACAACTATTTTTCAACTGTTTTTCATTTCTAATGGGAATGTTTTATTTGAGTTTTCGTTTGTGAGAATCACGGATTATGCTTTGCAACAAGCTGGGATTATTTTTTGTCGCTTTGTATTGATTATTTTCTTTTCAACTTTGTTAACCTTAACGACCATGCCCTTAAGTTTGGCATCAGCTGTCGAAGCTTTGTTAGCACCTTTAAAGCGTGTGAAAGTTCCAGTTCATGAAATTGGCTTAATGCTGTCCATGAGTCTACGTTTTGTTCCAACCTTGATGGATGATACGACGCGGATTATGAATGCGCAGAAAGCGCGTGGAGTGGATTTTGGTGAAGGAAGCATCGTTCAAAAAGTAAAGGCGATGATTCCCATTTTGATTCCTCTTTTTGCGACAAGTTTAAAACGTGCGGATTCCTTGGCTATCGCCATGGAAGCGCGTGGTTATCAGGGTGGAAAAGGCAGAAGTCAATACCGACAATTGAAATGGACTCGAAAGGATACGCTGACCATTCTTGTTGTTCTCGTACTTGGTTGTTGTTTATTTTTCTTAAAATCTTAGTAGCTTTCAGGAATTGATAAAAAAGTTACTGTAACAGTTTTTGATATAAAGGTAGGGATATGAACCGTTTTAAAAAATCAAAATATGTCATTATTGTTTTTGTCACTGTTCTGCTTGTGTCAGCTCTCTTAGCGACGACTTATTCAAGTACAATTGTGACAAAATTAGGAGATGGAATCTCATTGGTTGATAGAGTTGTGCAAAAACCTTTTCGGTGGTTTGATTCTGTCAAATCAGATTTGGCTCATTTGACACGAACATATAATGAAAATGAAAGTTTGAAGAAACAGATTTACCAATTAGAAGTTAAATCAAATGAGGCGGAAAGTTTAAAGACGGAAAATGAACAACTGCGCCAATTGCTTGATATGAAGTCTAAATTGCAAGCCACAAAGACTTTAGCAGCAGATGTTATTATGCGTTCTCCGGTATCTTGGAAGCAGGAGTTGACCTTAGATGCAGGCAAATCAAAAGGGGCTTCTGAGAACATGTTAGCCATTGCAAATGGTGGTTTGATTGGGAGTGTTTCAAAAGTGGAGGACAACTCTACTATGGTCAACCTTCTGACAAATACGGAAAATGCTGATAAGATTTCTGTTAAAATTCAACACGGCACTACCACAATTTATGGAATTATTGTTGGCTATGACAAGGAAAATGAAGTTCTCAAAATTAGTCAATTAAATAGTAATAGCGATATTAGTGCAGGAGATAAGGTGACCACTGGTGGATTAGGAAACTTTAACGTTGCTGATATTCCTGTTGGTGAAGTGGTTGCCACAACGCATAGTACAGACTATTTGACACGAGAAGTAACTGTTAAATTGAGTGCAGATACTCATAATGTGGATGTGATAGAATTAGTGGGGAATTCATAATGAGACAGTTGAAGCGGGTTGGAGTGTTTTTATTGCTTCCTTTCTTTGTTCTAATTGACGCCCATATTAGCCAGCTTCTGGGCTCATTTTTCCCCCATGTACATTTGGCTAGTCATTTTCTGTTTTTATTTCTCTTATTTGAGACGATAGAAGTATCAGAGTATCTCTACCTAGTCTATTGTTTTGTGATAGGCTTGGTTTACGATGTTTACTTTTTCCATCTAATAGGGATTGCAACTCTCTTATTTATCTTATTGGGAGCCTTTCTTCATAAATTGAATAGTGTTATTTTATTGAATCGTTGGACAAGAATCTTGGCTATGATTGTTATGAGTTTTCTATTTGATATGGGAGCTTATCTCTTTGCATTAGTGGTAGGTTTAACTGTAGATAGTCTGCCGATTTTTATCGTTTATAGCCTAGTACCATCCATGATTTTAAATCTTGTGTGGATGCTTATTTTTCAGTTTATTTTTGAAAGATATTATCTATAAGAAAGAAACAAAAATGTAACAAAGGCGTAATATTCATTAGGCCTTTTTTTGGTATACTAGTATTGTCTTTAAAAGAAGGAGTATCTACGTAATATGAAGAAAAAAATCTTAGCGTCACTTTTATTAAGTACAGTAATGGTTTCTCAAGTAGCTGTTTTAACAACTGCGCATGCAGAAACGACTGATGACAAAATTGCTGCTCAAGATAATAAAATTAGTAACTTAACAGCACAACAACAAGAAGCCCAAAAACAAGTTGACCAAATTCAGGAGCAAGTATCAGCTATTCAAGCTGAGCAATCTAACTTGCAAGCTGAAAATGATAGATTACAAGCAGAATCTAAGAAACTCGAGGGTGAGATTACAGAACTTTCTAAAAACATTGTTTCTCGTAACCAATCGTTGGAAAAACAAGCTCGTAGTGCTCAAACAAATGGAGCTGCAACTAGCTACATTAATACAATTGTAAACTCAAAATCAATTACAGAAGCTATTTCACGTGTTGCTGCAATGAGTGAAATCGTATCTGCAAACAACAAAATGTTAGAACAACAAAAGGCAGATAAAAAAGCTATTTCTGAAAAACAAGTAGCAAATAATGATGCTATCAATACTGTAATTGCTAATCAACAAAAATTGGCAGATGATGCTCAAGCATTGACTACGAAACAGGCAGAACTAAAGGCTGCTGAATTGAGTCTTGCTGCTGAGAAAGCGACAGCTGAAGGGGAAAAAGCAAGTCTATTAGAGCAAAAAGCAGCAGCTGAAGCCGAAGCAGCATACAAAGCTAAACAAGCAAGCCAACAAGAAACAGTTACAGCTTCAGCAAATACAACATTTGCTGCACAAGTACAAGCAACTTCAAGTTCAAGCTCTTCATCATCAGATGACGATTCAAGCTACACACCTGCAGCAACTACAGTAAGCCAACGTCCTACATACAGTACAAATGCTTCAAGTTATCCAACAGGTGAATGTACTTGGGGAGCTAAAACATTAGCACCTTGGGCTGGAGATTACTGGGGTAACGGAGCGCAGTGGGCTACAAGTGCAGCGGCTGCAGGATTCCGTACTGGATCAACTCCACAAGTTGGTGCGATTGCATGTTGGAATGACGGTGGATATGGACACGTAGCGGTTGTTACAGCAGTTTCATCATCAACTCGTATTCAAGTATCAGAATCAAACTACGGTGGAGATCGTACAATCGGAAACAAACGTGGATGGTTCAACCCAACTACAACTTCTGAAGGTTACGTAACATACATCTATCCAAACTAATGAACCAAATAAAGAGGCTCGATTTGAGTCTCTTTTATTATTTTTTATCGAAAGCAAGACCGAAATCTATCAAAATCACTTGAAAATATGGCTAAAATGTGGTAGAATGAAACTTGTCGTGTAAACGATAATACTCATTCTTGATGAATTGTGAAACAGTTGCCCTTGGGTCGTTTTGCGAGTTGAAGTCAAGAAGAGGAAAAAA
>ENA-OWLR01000366-OWLR01000366.1-metagenome-genome-assembly--contig:-NODE-366-length-14174-cov-9.348962_pt1 | contig 14174 bp, 15 predicted proteins | sample MGYA00245352_ERZ651110 | MGnify/ENA primary metagenome ERZ651110 (study PRJEB26857, sample SAMEA4031765) | metagenome | biome: human; feature: oral; material: saliva | place: Philippines | collected 2014... | reverse complement strand
TCACAACACCTAACTCTAGCCTTACCGGTGCTGTTTTGAATGAATATGCTGAAAGTAAGAAAAATCCTCATAATTCTGGTGCCGATATTTATTTACAAAATGGCGGTACTTGGAATAATGAATGGATTGGTAAGGACCGTCCTACACCAAGAAAAGAACGTCCATCAGGGGATAATGCGGCGTACCTATATAAGGGAAGTAAGGTACGCAATCTCGTAGGCGGTGCAAATCCAACGGCAGCGGGTATCATTCATCCTATCGATGCACGTCCAATTACCATTCAAAACTATAGCGGCTTTGTGAATGCTGATTATAAGGCTGGTGTACCGGCTAGTGAAGAAGGTAAGGGGCAAATTATTATCCAACACGCCGCTGATAATAGCCATGTAACGGTGCAAGGGGATAGTGCAAAAAATCTAACTGATGATGCAAGTTACCGCGCTGAAATGCAATCGTTGGCGAATAAATTACAATACACTGGAAATGATAAAAAATTAGCTACTGCAGTCCAAATCAATGAAGGTGTAACACGCCCTGCAGCTGTTGCAGAACTTGGTACAGATGCATTTGATTCGCAAGGTAATCTCGTTGTGGGGAATACAGCGACTGTTAAACACGCTGGAGAATCCTCCTTAGTAAGTGGTACAAAATCTGCTCTTGCATCTACGGCTATGGCATGGCGTAATAATACAAATGATTTACAACGTCGTTTAGGTGACCTTCGTTTAGCTAATACGGATCAAGGCGTGTGGGCTAAATATATTGGTGGTAAATCAAAGATTACAGATGGTGCTGATGCTCGTATGACCTATAATGGCGTTCAAGTTGGTTATGACCATAAGGCATCGAATGGCTGGATCTTTGGTGGTGCCCTAGATTACAGTACATCTAGCAATTCCTACGCCGTTGGCAGTGGGGATGGTAAAATCGGTGGCATTGCGCTATATGGCACAAAACAATATGATGATGGTCGTTATCTAGATATCATCGCTCGTGGTAACCGCTTATCCAATAATTACAAACTCTACTCCGTAGGTGGACAACGTGTGAACGGTGATTACCACACATTTGGCACATCCTTGAGTGCTGAATACGGTAAGCGCATTAAGAAACAAAATGGCTTCTATATTGACCCAAGCGTAGAATTTATCGTAGGACGTTTGAATGGCATATCCTATGATGCCAATATTGCCGGCGGTGGATCCATGCATGTGAAAGCTGACGGTGTTAACTCTGCTGTGGGCAGATTAGGTTTTGGTATTGGTAAAGAAACAGAAAAATCCAACATCTTTGCAAAACTCGCATTGGCTCATGAATTCTCCGGTAAGATGAATACAACCTATTCCGCACCAGGCAATCCAACAGTAAAAACAGAACTTGATTTGAAAGATACTTGGCTTGATGCTGAAATCGGTGGCTCCTGGAGCGTTCGTCCTAGTACATACCTATATGGCACATTTACGAAAAACTTTGGTGCTACTATAGACAATACATGGCGTATCGATGCGGGGGTACGGCATAATTTCTAATTGAATAAAGAACAACCTCTATAGTATATGTGATATGTACCCCCTTTATTGGACACTCAGTAAAGGGGGTACATATTAATGAAACTATAGAGGTTGTTTTATTTTTGATACAAGTTTAAGACGAGTAAAATAAATAGTTTGTAATATTGTTGTGCATAATTAACACTAATCTGCGGAGTTCTCAAAAGACATAAGTAAAATTATTGTTTTGCTATGGGGCTATTCTTAGTTGATTTAAGATGGTCTTTATTTTTTTAGAATTACATTCAAAAATCTTTGTTAAAATAAATATATATTCTTGTATTATATATTTTGAGGTAAATCTATGGATATATACAGTTTTTTAGAGCAACATAATAATGCTAGGGTGGGTTTCAATTTTGAATTATTTATTAATTATAATGAATCATATTTTACACAGGATTTGGATAAAGCTATATTTAAATTATTTTCTAAGATCTCAAAGATAGGATTTCGATTTAATGAAGGGAAAATAATTTATAATCCTCTTTTGGAATATAAAGATGGATCAAGAAGTTTTTCTGTAGATGATTTAAGTGATGAGGATTTTGATCTCTTAAGACATCTTAATTTTAATCGTCTATCTAATAATGTAAAAGCATTTATAGCGGATTTATTATGGATTCAAAAGAAAGATTATAAATATAGTATTATAGCTATTAATGCTTATTATGGCTTGTTTAAAGAGTTGAAAAATAACATAAACTCTAACTTTGATGTAGAGATTATAAGACGTGCTTTATTTATTGCTACACAAATTAAAAATGATAGCTTCTTAAAAACTTGTTGTAAGCTAATTTATGACATTATAACTTCTGACACAAAGCTTCTTGAGAATACTTTTAAACGAATATACTTTATAGATATTCTTATACAATATGATAAAAGTATATTAGAAAATTTAATAATGATTTTAGACGAGGAAATTGAATTATCTAGAGAGAACTTATATAAGTCTGAGCATGCATATAAAAGTAAATTGAGATGTTTAAAAAAATTAAAACTATCTCAAGATATCAAATTAACGAATATTGCTTTAGCTAATTTCTATGTGAATTATGCAGACTGTTTAACTCGATCATCATTAGATGAAATTTTAATTGCTAAAAAATGCTATATAGATGCTATAAATTTATATAGAAATAATGGAAATGCACAAGATGCTGTTTATATACATGAAAAAGTAGAAAAAATAGAGCCATTAGTCGTTGAACAATTACAGCCTATAAAAGTTGAATTAAATGTTACATCAATAATAGAAGAAATTAAGAATGATATAAAAGATTTATCCTTTGAAGAATGTATAATTTGCTTTTTAAAAGTAGTTGATTTTCCTCGCAAAGATAGTTTAAGAAAAAGATTAAAAGATGAGCTTGAAAAATCTCCATTATCATCAATGATACCAGTATCTATAGTTAATAAAACTGGGAGTGTACTTTGTTTGTTAGAGCCCATTATTAGTCTTGATCTAGATGTAGATTCTGTCGAGTTGGATAGACATTTGGCTCATAAACTATTGATTGAGACACAAATTTATTCTTTGGGGATTGAATACTTAATAAATTATATTAAACAAAAATATGATATTAATCCTGATGCGTTAGATTTTTTAGTACAAGATAATCTTATAGTACCAGAGAATAGAAGAAGTATATTTAAATACGCTTTATATCTATTTCTTAACGATAAACGCTATGAAGCCATGCATATTTTAGCTCCTCAGGTGGAAAATTTATTTAGAGAATTAGCCCAAAATTGTGGTGGTTCGGTTACCACAATTGATAAAGATGGTACAGGTCAGGTAAAATTATTAAAAAGTATATTTGAAACAACTGAATTATTAGAATGCTATAATCCCGATATTTTGTTTTTGTTCAGAGCGCTATTAATTGAGCGTGCTTGTGGAAATATAAGAAATGATATAGCTCATGGACTTCTTGATGAAAATGATATAGAGGGAAGTGTATATAGCTATTTTTTTGGAGCTTTAATAAAACTAATCTTATATACATCAAAGGGTGCATTTGCTATCATAAAGCATTCAAATAAGTTAAAACATATATTGAAGGGGAATAATTAGAATAAGATATGCAAGAAACTATCTTAATAGATATAGTAGATTAATGTTATATGAAATGGATGTGTTCTTTAAAGTATAGGAAAAAATCCCAATATTTAAATTAGAAATAATATTTATTAAAAAATATATATTACTAGTCGAGATTTTTTGTATAGATTTATATGGTAGTATTAGAATATTTATTAAAAATTGCTATGGCTATATTTTACGGCGATAATGTGTACTTCTTTTTTATTGTCTTTAACTGTATAAACAATAGTATAATTTTTGTAAAAGAGTTGTCGGAATCCCTGGTTGCGATATTGACCGACTTTTCGTAAACTACCACGTGTTGGATAGGTTTCAAGACTCAAAATCATTTGAAGTAAATTATTATATATTTCCAGTGCAGTATTTGGCGATACAAGCTTATCTAGGATGTATATAAATATATTATGGAGGTCGGATTCTGCAGAGGGGAAAATTGTGACTTTATAGGTGTCCAAGATACTCCTTCTTTAATTCTGAAAAGAGGGTTCGGGCATCTTTTCCTTGCACATGATTAGCTATATCTGATTCATATTGTGTTATCGCTTTGTCGATTTCGTTAGATCGTCTTAGTGATTCGTATGCTTCCATACTCATAACAACAAGCTCACCGTATCCATTTTTTGTAACGAAAATCGGATCATTAGATTCTTTGCACATATCCATTATTTCATTTGTATTACGTAAGTCTTTCATCGGTATTATTCTTGGCATAATGTCATCTCCTAATAACTGTATTAATTATGACTATATTGTGTCATAATTAATGCTATATAACAAGTGGATTTATTGATTTAACAAATTCATTTTCCTATGCTAAGATAAAATAACTAGTGTTTATACAACTTTTTAAGTAAGAATTAGGAGACTACAATATGAAAGTTTTAATTGTAAATGGTAGTAGTCATGTGAATGGCACAACTATGCAAGCAGTTCAAGAAGTGCAAAAGGTATTCCATGATGCTAATGTAGATACTGAGGTCATTCAACTTGGAAATAAACCTATTCGTGATTGTATCCAATGTGGCTATTGTTTTGAACATGGCGAATGTGTATTCAAGGATGATGATGTAAATGCATTTGTAGAAAAAGCGAAGGATGCGGATGGATTTATTTTTGCAACTCCTGTATACTATGCGCATCCAAGTGGACGAATTTTATCCTTTTTAGATCGTGTATTTTTCAGTGCAGAAAATATAACACCAAATCCATTTGCCTTTAAACCGGGTGCATCCATTGCGGTAGCTCGCCGCGGCGGTACAACGGCATCTTTTGATGTACTTAATAAATATTTTGGTATTTCTCAAATGCCGATTGCGGGTTCTACATATTGGAATATTAGCCACGGCCTAGTGGCTGAAGATGCTAAGCAAGATGAAGAAGGTATGCAAACCATGCGTAACTTGGCTCGTAATATGATCTGGATGATGCGTAGTTTTGCGGTAGCTAAGGAGCAAGGTGTGCCATATCCAGATACAGAGAAAAATGTATCTACGAACTTTGTACGTTAATAACTCGGCGCTTGGTGTGGTGTTAAAGGAGATATAATGGTTAATGTTTTATTTATCTGTCACGGCAATATTTGTCGTTCTACCATGGCAGAGTTTTATATGAAGCATATCGTTAACAAGGCAGGTCTGGCTAATTCTATTTATATAGAATCTGCGGCCACATCTCGTGAGGAGATAGGAAATGATACCCATTATGGAACTAAACAAAAATTAGATGAAATGGGGATTCCTTATGCTCCTCGTAAGGCCCGCCAAGTGACCATGGATGATTACCATAGATTTGATTACCTCATCATCATGGATGAAAATAATGCACGGAACTTGTATCGCATTATCGGTGATGATGTAGCGCATAAGGTGCATAAGGCTATGACCTTTGTTGGTGAAAGCCGAGATGTAAAGGATCCTTGGTATACGGGAAATTTTGACGAAACCTATGACGATGTAAGTCGTAGCTGCGATGCACTCTTGCAGGTCATTAAAAATAATATGTAAAATATACGCCTCTATTATTAGTTCTTCGATTAGCTAATGATAGTGGCGTATATTATATGTCCCTGTGCTAATATACTTTATACTATCGAAGCATGCTGTAATATGGTATAATTCTTTAGTACACATGCGCCTATAGCTCAGGGGATAGAGCGCCGGTCTCCGGAACCGGGTGCGCAGGTTCGAATCCTGCTAGGTGCACCAAATAAAAGGCTTCTCGAAATGTCGAGAAGCCTTTTTGTATATATCGTTAAAGGTAAATCCATAGTTTAGAGAGACATAATTTACTATCTATATTTATTACACTGAATTCCTCTGGATCTAAATTCCTTCATGAGTAATTCTATTGATTTATCAATGATTTCTTCACTTGTTATATATACCATCTTTTTGTAATAGACAGTACCATCAAATTCTATCCAACGGCTTGTTTTACCATTTATTTTGCAAATCTTCATTCTGCCCGCCCAGCTTCCCATGCTGCGGAATTTTTTTCCTTTGGAGAAACGCACTTCGCGAATATCTTTTAATTTATAGGTTCTTCTTACTAATCCAATGCCTATAGAGACTTGATCATCTGTAAAATAAAGAAGTTTATAACGTTCTTCAGGAGGCATGGATCTAATGATAGATAAGTTATATGTAGCAAAGACTACAGCAATACCGACTAATACAAAGATTAGTATTATTATATATTTTTCCATATTTTCAACTCCTTCTTTTCTCTATTATAATAAATATAAGTAATGTGTGAAATAATTTTGATAGTTAATATGAAACGGCATTGGTATTTATTAATAGGAGAGAAATGAATGGACACACATGCACGAACCGCAAAATGGAGTAAAGGCATATCTGAGATGGATGTATTGTCCTTGGCGGAGAAGGAAATTGTTTGTAATAAGGTAGCAAAACAATTATTCGTTATCTGTGTTACTATAGCTACTTTAATACTGATTGCTATTATAGCTGGTATGTTTGAATATCCATGGCTTCTAGATTATATGACGGATACGGAGAATACAGTAAATCAAAATCAAAGTACTGCTCATTCCCAAGCAGGTCGGGCAGGTGGTACGATGGCTAGTTTACCTCGTATGCTACCAGTATTGGCGGCTATGTTGATACCTACAATGGCAGTATTCTACATTATTAAAAAGCCTTTGCTCAAAAGGGAAACGAGAAAATTAGTAGAAAAGAAATTAGCGGCTACTCCAAGTACTGATGATATATTGACATCAGTGTATTGGGCTTTTTCTAATCAAGAGTATATGAGTAATGATGCTTTCACCAAGGATATTATGAATTACATTGAGGATAATAAAGCGAATTGGAATCCGAATGGGATTGCTGTTAATGCCCACAAGGTATGTATTGTTTATGAAGCTTTTATTACAGGTTCTGAACAGCTAAGAATCAATGAACATATTGTTGATATAACTGATTTAGATGAAGATAACCGAATTGATGGTGTATTTCAAACTGATATTAAATTCGAATTAAGCGCAGAGAATAGAAGATATTTTACTAATGTAGAATTATTGAGAAAAATTCATAATCAATTGGCCAATAAAATAGTAGATGGACTAGATTCTTTTGAAGGATTAGAATATGTAGAAACCGTAGATACCGTTCCAGTATATCGAGTTATGATTGGAGATTGATTGATTTGTATAACTTCATGAATGAAACTTCATATCAGTTATATATTTGATATGGTATAATGTTACCAAATTATTTATGTTGTTCATGTTAGTTTGGTTTACGTTATAGTGTTACAGAAATGGAGAGAGGATTATATGAGTTCATTAATATTTCTGCTGATATTAGCGCTTGTGATTTTCTTTATTAAGCAATATAATACATTGCAAAAATTAACTGTAGAAATTAAAGAAGCTCGCGCTAATATTATCGTAGCCTATGAGAAAAAGGTAGCTATTATCAATCAATATTCTGGTTTAGTTGATGAATATGGCGATTACGAGAAATCTATTCAATTAAAGGTGTCTGATAATTTCCTAGAAATGGCACGTGCAACGGCGAAAGCTGTCCAAAATATTACGGCCTTAGCAAATCAATTTCCAGAATTAAAAGCAGATTCTCAATATGGTAAATTCTTGGAAGCGATTAGTGCGAATGAAACTTTTATTTCTAATAAACGTGAAATTTATAATTTCCAAGTAAAAGAATACAACAGTGCTATTGCGCAAATTCCGATGGTGTTCGTAGCTGCTATGTTGGGCTTTAAACAAGCGCCGTTCTTTGATCCTAAGAATGAAGATGCTCTTGCAGCATTCAGTGGTGCAGATCCTGAAGCTATCAAAAACCTAGCTAAAGAAGGTACAGATAAACTTAGAGATACATTCGACAGAAAACCTGCTGAATTTAAACCTCAAGATAAACCTGAACAATCTGAACAACCAACTAGTGTAGAAGAATTAGAACAACAAGTTTTAAGACAAAATGAGCTTGGCAAACCTGTAGATACAGAAGAAACTAAGCAAGACGATAAAAAATAATTTATCTAACTATAAGGGGCTATACCTTATGCAATGTATTGCATGTGGGTATAGTTCTTTTGATGATTATTGGAAAATAATGAAATATATTGTTTTCTAATCATTGTGATAGCATAATGTGATTAGATTAGATTAGATTAGATTAGATTAGATTAGTAAATGTGACTATAGTAACACAAAAATTATTGAGAATAATATACAATACAATATAGTATCCATATACAAAATCTGAACCCGCCCATTTGGAACAATAGGGCTATATGGATATTGAGCTAACTATATTTACATTAGCATATACAGTATCAGAGTAGAGGATATAACATGAATAATACAATACAAGAGGTATCCGTTGATCTCCATGATTGGCGCGATGAACAAGAGGCTTGGAATAACCGGTCTAAATTTTTTGTAGAATTACATAGTCGAGCAGATCGTAAGGCACAGGTGACAGATTTTCTTGCATTTTTAAAGGACGAACATCTATTACCTTCAGCTGGTGGTACCGCTCTCGACATTGGTTGTGGTGTCGGTGATTATGCACTTGGATTAGCTAGAGAAGGTTACAAAACTACGGGAATTGATTTGTCCGATGGCATGATTCATGGTGCAAAACAACTGGCAGATAAAGAAGGCCTTGATGTGAGCCTATATATTGCACCATGGTCTGAAGAAACTAGGCAGAAATTAGGCTGGGATAAATCCTTTGATTTGGCGTATAGTATTTTTTGTCCTATCATGTTTGATGTAGAGAATATACGGGCCATGCATGATGCAAGCCATGATACATGTCTATGGATTGCGTTTAGTGAACGTATGGATGAAACGGTAGATATGTTGTCAGAACATTTCTTCGGACGAGATTCATTTCCGTGGGCTGGTAAGATGAAAGCATGTTTAGATGCCATTCATGAGATAGGTCATAATGTGAAAGTTACGTATAAAACTGTACCCGAAACAGAGGTTATGAGCCTTGATAAAGCGGTAGATTATTTCACGATGCGTCTCCACAATAATGAGTGGGGCACCATGGAAGATATGAAGCGAGAAATTAGACAACTCATTGAACCGCGTGCTATTGATGGTAAAATTCATAATAAGACAGTGGATACGGTTGCATGGGTATCTTGGTCGGTTAAATAGGAGGCATTATGACAGTAGAAGAAAATCGTCAATTAGAACTCAAAACGATGCGTCAAATCATTGGCATCTATTGTCATGATAAACATCATACGCCAAAGGGCCAACTATGCGAAGATTGTGAAGAGGTATGGCAGTATGCACAGCATCGCATCGATGTATGCCCACATATGGAGCATAAGACGTTTTGTAGCGTATGTAAAACACATTGTTATGCGCCGACGTACCGAGGAAAAATCCGTGAAATCATGCGCTACGGTGGCCCGCGGATGTTACTACACTCTCCAATTCAGGTTGTTCGTCATATGTATTTAGAGTGGAAGGATAGAAAAAGGAGCCATATATCTCATGAAAACTGATATGATTGTAAGAACGGGAATATTTGTAGCGTTGACGGTTTTACTATCTTATATATTTGCTATTCACACTACCTTTATACATATCACTTTTGGATTTCTATCAACCGCTATATTTGCCATTCTTTATGGGCCGATGGCAGCTGGTATAATGGCTGCTATTGCCTGCTTTATAGGCATGGCTCTATTTGGACAAGGCGTATTCTTTCCCGGCTTTATCGTATCTGAATTTCTTGTAGGCTATGTGTATGGACATTTTTTACATGGTCGTAATGTTACATTTAAACGATTACTTTTACCAGAAGCGATTGTGACAGTATGCATACATTTGCTATTGAATACACTGTGGCTGACAATATTTTATAATAAAGCTGTATCCGCTATATTTGTTGGACGTCTTATTAAAAATATTATTTGTTTCCCCTTAGAGATTGCATTGATTTTAATTGTGTATAAGGCAATCAGTAAATTTATAGTACCCAAAAAGCTATAACCCTATAACCTTTTATTATACTAAAATGCACCCCTAACATTAGATGGTATGTTAGAGGTGCATTTTTATTGGTTATATAGTTTTATGCAAGCGCTTTATCGAATACAGCCTTGATGTATGCCTTAGTTTGGTCATAGCTTTCACCAGGTTGTGCTTCGTATTGTTTATCAGTACCGAACCAAAGGTTAGGGTAGTATTCATATGGATGCGTTTTGAATAATTCGTGAGCATCTTGATCCTCAACCCAGTCGATTTTGATATTTTTATATGCAGGATTTTCTGCTTGCAATTCTTCGATTGCACGGAATGCGTTATGGCAATAAGGGCAACCGTTTAAGTGGAAACCTAAAATTTCTTTCATAGTATTCAGTCCTTTCAGAAAATACGACTAAATTTAGTGATTTATTGAGTTATTTCATACTCACATCAACTAAGATGTGATATATTAAAAAGTATATCATAAATAACAGTAATATTCAATTTTTTAGATATAATCTACTAGCATTTGTAGGTTGGTATATAGGAGGATGGCTATGATTTCAGGTGCCGCATATGTGGTGAAAGCATTGCAAGAGGAGAATGTTGAGATTTTATTCAACTATCCTGGTGCAGCAACCATCGATATTATGGATGAATTATACAAACAAGATCAGGTGAAAGTAATTTTACCTCGCCATGAGCAAGCATTAGCACATGCTGCTGATGGTTATGCACGCAGTACTGGTAAGGTTGGCGTTTGCATGGTTACTTCTGGCCCAGGTGCGACAAATCTTGTTACCGGTATTGCTACAGCCTACTCAGATAGTGTACCTATGGTGTGTATTACAGGCCAAGTTGATTTGGCGTTGATGGGAAATGATGCATTCCAAGAAGTAGATACGGTCGGCATTGTTCGTAATGTAAGTAAATATGCTGTTACCGTTCGTGACCGCAAGGATTTGGGGCGTATTTTGAAAGAAGCCTTTTACATTGCTCGTACAGGCCGCCCAGGTCCTGTTGTCGTAGATATTCCGAAGAATATTCAAAAAGCGATGGGCTCTGATGTATATCCTGATGAAGTTAACATCCGTGGTTATAAGCCAAATACGACAGTTCACATTGGTCAGGTAAAAAAAGCGTGCTCTGTTATTGCTAAAGCTAAACATCCTTTATTCTTATTAGGTGGTGGTATTAGTATCAGTGGTGCTAATGAATTGATGACACAGCTGGTAGATAAAACGGGTATCCCTGTGGTCACTACCTTGATGGGGAAAGGAGCTATTAGTTCACGTCATCCATTGTACTTAGGCAATGTAGGCATTCACGGTGGCTATGCACCGAATGTGGCCATTACCGATTGTGATGTGATGATCTCCATTGGTACTCGTTTCAATGACCGTATTACCGGCAAATTGAGTACATTTGCACAAAACTGCAAAATTGTACATATTGACGTAGATGCTGCATCCATTTCTAAAAATATTAAGGTAGATATTCCAATCGTGGCGGATGCAAAACTAGCGATTGAAGCTCTATTAGAATATATTGAACCTCACGACTTAGGCGATTGGCCAGCTCAATTGCAACAGTTAAAAGAAGAGCGTCCTGTTACGCAAGCTGGTGAAGAAGGTCTTACGCCACAAAATATTATCGACTACATTAATAATCATTATGACCGTCCAGTGGTGACAACCGATGTAGGTCAAAACCAATTGTGGACTACGCAATTCCTCGAAATCGAAGGCAATCATCAATTGTTGACATCCGGCGGTTTAGGTACGATGGGTTATGGATTCCCTGCAGCTATTGGTGCTCAATTTGGCAATCCTACAAAACGCGTATTCGCCATTTGTGGGGATGGGGGCGTGCAAATGAATATTCAAGAATTTGCAACAGCTATGCATTACCATTTGCCTGTGACCTTGGTTGTCATCAACAATGGCTATCTTGGCAATGTACGTCAGTGGCAACAATTATTCTACGATAAACGCTATGCATGTACGAATTTATTGATGGATGAAAGCGCTATTGTCACTCGTGATATGATCGATAACGATGAATTTGAATATGTACCAGACTTTGTGAAATTAGCAGAAGCCTATGGTGCACAAGGTATACGTGTTACAAAAGTTGAAGAACTAGAAGCGGCCTTTACAAAAGCGGATGCTTTCAAAAAAGGACCAACACTTATTGAATGTATCGTTCCAACAGAGTTAAATGTATTGCCAATGGTACCAGCCGGTAAATCGTTGAGCGACATGTTATTAAAGGATAAAAAATAGGAGGGGCTATGGAATTACATTTAGAAAAACGCTGCATTTCAGCATATGTAGAAAACCAAATCGGCGTATTGGCCAAAATTTCAGGCCTCTTCGCTGGTAAAAACTATAACCTTGATACGTTGACAGTAGGTGAAACAGAAGACCCTACCATGTCACGTATGACCATTGAACTCACCTGCGATGATTTGACATACGAACAAATCATTAAGCAACTTAACCGCAGTGTTGAAGTTATTAAGGTCATCGACTTTACGGACATGCCTATTACAAAAAAAGAATTATTATTCATCAAGGTCAATAGCTGTAAAGAAGCGGACAAACAAGAAATATTCCGTATTGCAGAAACCTTTGACCTTAAGGTCATCGACTACAATCGAAAATCCGTACTTGTGCAATGCGTAAAAACAGTGTCTAAGAACAATGACATGATTGCCTTGTTTAAGGACATGTTCGTTAATCGCATCGAAGTTGTCCGCGGTGGTAGTGTCGCAATAGAGGCATTGGCGACTCCGGATCGCTAGTGACGTATAGACCTAGAGTATTCATGTTGAGTAGCCCATACTTGCTCGCTCCACCGGCCGGGTCTGACTTCGCCCTTCGGGCTTCGCAGGGCCAAAGTCGTTCGCGAGCACGGACTACTCAACACTCTCTTCCTTTCGGTTTATTACTGTCACTAAGCGAGCCGAAGTCTATAGACAGGAGAGATAGGGGATACGGATATATGGTATAATAAAATATTGAATGTATTAAATATGAAGACCTTGCTTTAATCTAGACAAGGTCTTTTTGAATAGGAGGAAGTATGAGTTTACTTGATGATATTTTAGCCCATAATAAAGAGTATGTGGAGGACCAGAATACTGGTTATGTAGAAACGGATACAAAATGCAGTAAGATGCCAAGTCGTCAGATGGCGATTGTTACGTGTATGGATACGCGTCTTGTGAATTTCTTAGAGGATTCCATGGATATTGGCCGTGGTGAGGCTAAGATTGTTAAGACTGCAGGTAACTGTATTACAGGGCCTTTTGATGGTGTTGTTCGTAGTTTATTGGTTTGCATTTATGAACTCGGTGTTAATGAAATCTTTATCATCGGTCATCATGAATGTGGTATGGCTAAAACAACAGCTAAAAACTTAACAGAAAAAATGTTAGCTCGTGGTATTGCACCAGAAGCGATTCATATGGTTAAAAAGGAAATGGAACACTGGGCGGATGGGTTTACACATCCTGCTGAAAATGTAGAGGAAACAGTGGACGAATTGCGTATGAATCCGTTGATTCCAAAAGATGTGCCTATTCATGGTCTAATCTTCCATCCTAGAACAGGTGAAATTGAGGTCATCGTTAATGGCTATACACAAATGAAACAATATTACGAAAAATAATAGGTATATCTTTTAATAGAGGTATTATGAATTGAGTGATATAGATAGATTAGATACTTTTGAGGTCGCGTGTAAACATTTTCTTGCAGATTTTTCAAATTTTAAAAACCTCATTTCCATCCAAGTTCGATCGTTAGACGGTCTAGAATGGTCATTTGATAAAGGTTCCACTAAGGTTTGTAGTACAGATGAAAAAGGCTTAAAAAAACGCTGCAAAGTTGGTGTGAAATATAGATTACAGGTTGGGTTATCTCAAGCTGATGCAGAAACTATTTGGATGGAATTTAGCCGGTTTTGGGGTGCCACTACTTTAAATCAGCTTGAAAGAGTATGCAGCAATGAAGAATTAGGTCGTTAT
>ENA-OWLR01000360-OWLR01000360.1-metagenome-genome-assembly--contig:-NODE-360-length-14257-cov-5.441346_pt1 | contig 14257 bp, 16 predicted proteins | sample MGYA00245352_ERZ651110 | MGnify/ENA primary metagenome ERZ651110 (study PRJEB26857, sample SAMEA4031765) | metagenome | biome: human; feature: oral; material: saliva | place: Philippines | collected 2014... | reverse complement strand
TAATATTTATATAGAAAATGCGTTGCTTTCAAACACACTCAGCCAAAACCGGAACAGTAGGATTCAGTTTCAGTTGTCGATGACTGAAACACACTCAGCCAAAACCGGAACAGTTGGTTTCAGTTTGTTGATGACCGAAACACACTCAGCCAAAACCGGAACAGTTGGTTTCAGTTTGTCGATGACCTAAACACACTCAGCCAAAATAGAAACCGTTGACATCAATTCGTCGATGACTTCCACACACTTCAGCCAAAAACCAAAGTCCCATTTTTATCTCTAAATTTTTCGGAAAGAAAAAAACACTATAATGTTGGGTATTGATATGTGAAGGAATCCACCATGAACCTAAAAGCTTTCGATTTGATGATTAACTTCGCTCTAAAAGGAAACTTTGTTGTGGTTCTGGAAAATACATTGAATACGTTTTGCAAAAAACTTGAAGAGTCCGATGTTGCGGTTAGAGAAGCAGCTGCTACTTTGATAGATGAAACTTTATTTTGAGCCGAAGTTCTGGGTTAAAAACGGACTGATTGTCCGGAAAGACAGCTTGTTCGAAGGTGATTACATTATACCCATTCGCGTTTAAGAACTTTAGAATTTCGTAATGAAGAAGCTCCTTTTCTACGACAGGGGCGAGGTTTCTCGGATACGCGACAACTGCGGCAGCGACTTTTTTCTGGTACGGTATTCCAATCATGACAAGACCTCTTTCAAGCTTTCAATATCAACCAGATGCAAGTTTCAGTTAAGTCGTTTCAATTCCCTGTACGCCAACTCAGCATCCGCGTAAACCAAGCCGTCTTGGGCTTCTTCTAGATGGGGTGACAGATGTTCGACGTCCTTTTTCGTATGGACAAACTCGACAGAGCCCACCTCCGTATCGTACCTGCCGGATGCCCCTGTCGAGGTTATTGTAATAACAAACGGAATTTGCGAAATAATACCGTGTGCAGACAGTACGCTTTCCAGACTGACATAATTGACCGCGCGAGGTCGAAGGGCCTTGACGAGATGGGGAAACATAGCATGGACGGGCGTATCGGTGTTGGCTACACGGTAGATTCCACGATGGATTCGGAGTAACAAGCGTTGTCGGACAGCCTTCTTGACGAAGTATTGAATCCGCCTTCTGCTGCCGTCTTCAAACCATCGGCAAATTTCACCCATCCGGTAGAGGCCGTGTTTGTGTTTACGCTCCTGTTGTTGTAGCGTTTTATAAAAATGATGAAAATCCATAATTAGGGAATTTCCTATGTGGGGTCAATCTGCCATGAGTTGCTTAAACAAGATTAGTCCAGCTTCTACGGTGCAGACGGTTGCGGGTTCTTGCCATCAAATTTAACAGAGTTCCGAGAATATTGCCGGAAAAAGTACCAAAAGTTTAAGGAAGAAGAAGTTTTGGTTAACCGATATGCAATCGATATTTTAGGCATGTCAGAGCCGCCATATGATGACCACCATGTGACTTCAGTCAAATATTTTGTTTAATAAAGTGGAATTCCCATGTGGTGTAGCTATTCAAACGAAGGAATTTAAAATGTCGACATACAGACTGAATTTTACAAATCAACGGCAGATTTTTTCGTTAACGGAGCAGGAATATTTGTTTGAGCTGTCTGGTCGACTGCCTTTATCCCTGCTGACTGATTCGTCACGCAATATTGAAGAAATCGGCATCGATTTCATATACAGTTCAGCACAACTGGAGGGTAACACCTACGACCGGCATGATACTCAGGCTTTATTGAAAATCGGGCAAACCGCTGCGGGCAAATTGTATTCGGATGCCGTAATGCTGGTCAATCTGAGGGATAGCTACGGCTTTCTGATGTCTTGTATCGATACGCCGGAACCGTTTGACTGGAAAGATTTTGTCAAAACCACGCATTCGCTGATTGCCGACAAACTGCTTGAAAAAGGGGCTGTTGGCGTTGTACGCCGTGGAAGTGTGAATATCAGCGGAACCGAATATACGCCTTTATCCAATCCGGAGAATTTAACTGCCGAATTAGACTGGATCATACAGGTCGCCCGGAAAGTCGAAAATCCTTTCGACTGGGCTGTTTACCTGCATAACAATTTGGCCTACCTGCAATTTTTCAAAGACTGCAACAAACGCACTGCCAGAAACTGTATGGCACTCTCCTTAATGAGGGAGAAAATTTTTCCATGCGTACTGGATCCGGACAGTTATCGGGATTATTCATCCGCCGTTATCTCCTACTATGAGACAGGGGAATATACTCAGTTTAAAGAATATTTTATCCATGCCTACGAAAATACGGTAAAAAAATACGAGCTCAAATCCGATCCGGAAATCTTACGGGATTTTTCCCTTTGAATCCGCCGGAGGCATGAATGAAACGAACATAGGGTGACATGGGCACAAGCCTGTAGAGATATTGTTATTACAGCCATGAACAGGGGTATACCAACACAACAAGCTATTTGCTTTAAGGGACGAATTACGAACAATTGATTTCTATGCTTTGAGCAAAACGGATAGGGTGGCATTCGAGTGTATTGAAAAATCGTTAACGAATTGCATTCAGAATCTTCCCTATATGAATATCTACAACTTCGCTCGTTACAAACAGGAGTATGAGAAAATGAAAAATTGCGGGAAGTTGTCGATTGCAAGATAAATTCGATTTCCCAATGTTCGGTAGATGAGTTAAAAGATATTTTTAATCAATCCGGTAAAATTTCCTATGATGCTATTTTGATTAACTCCGGGCTGCTATTCTTGTATTTGATACCTTTGGCTTTAATCGCAGTCCTTGGTGAGTTTGGTATCAAGTTGGTCAGAGACATGATAGTGACTCCGCCGACTCTAGTTTCATTGGAATATAGCTATTCTCCTACCTGTTAAAAACGACTGCCAATACAAATTGGCGGCCGGTTTTTTATATCTCCCGCCTGCAATTTGACGGCGGGTGGTTTTCATCGGTGTTTTATCCAAGGGAAGGGGGTGAGTCTGATACTTCGACCGTCTCGGAGGAAGCTGTTCGAAATGGTTTGCATCTTCTCCTAGGGTCTTCGTCACCGAGGCAGTCGCTTCTTCCATATCCTCACGGCTGTTTTCATATTGCCAGAATGCACGGCGGTAGTCTCTGTTATCGGTATCACCATAGCCGAAATCTTCCGTCAGAGACGAATAGCTGTCTTTCCAATCGTTCAGGGCATGATCCATTTTTTCTTTGGCTGTTTTGGCCGCAGGCGAGTTTTCATAGGCTTCGTTGAAAACCTGTGAGATTTCGGACAGATTCATGTCAGTATCTTTGTTGATGCCGGCGATGACATCCTGTTCGGACATCCCGTTTTTCTCGGCGTACTCGCGGATTTTGTCGCGTACCCGGCTCATTTTTTCTTCCTGCCGAAAATGCTCCAGTCCGGCTTGGTAATCCTCTTGGGCAATACGCAGGTTTTCCAGTCGGTACAGCATACTGTCGGGCAGGCTGCTTTCCTCTCGGACCATTTGTATGTCGGCAAGCTCGGTTTTAAATCTGGTTTTTCCTGCTGCACTGCAATTCCAGTTTCGGCAGCTCTGTGCATTGCATTCAGGAGTTTGAAGAATGAGCTTGTTCCAGCCAACCAGTTCAAAAGAGATACAAAAAAGCAGTGGCAAATTTTGCTAGGCAACGACTGGATAACCGTTGCAGGCTGCCTGATAAACGGCGAGCCGATACCTGAGAAGTACAAAGACCATAGCCTTACCGGCAACTATTACGGCTATCGGGAATGCCATATAAGACCTGATATGCTATTGCATACAGACAGGATGGCGATGAAATCTGCCTGCTTAGGCTAGGCATTTCGGATAAGGTATAAAAAGCCCACTGTTGATGCGGTGGGTGGAGGGGAATTGAGAGAATGTTTTGGCGTTACTGGAGTGTCCCGTTCAACCGGATTTGCTCGGGTATTACAGGCTTCAGCAAAATATAAAATTTAACATAATGTGTATTATGCGAATTAGTGATAATATGCAAGCTACACAGAAAACGCCGTCAGGATTCTTGCTGAAAACCCTAACAAGCTTCATCATCTTGCAATACGTTGTTATGTGGGTTCTGAAGGATTCGAAGGCAAGTTGAGATATGAAAGATTGGTTTTAACGCCCTATTCGTCGTTTTTGACTTTTTACTTGGAGTTTTTCAATGATTGGACAGGCACTCTCTACGAGATGGATTTAATAATAGGACAATTCAATGAATTCATTGGTTACACTTTTCCTGTTACTGAACCTTTGTCAAAACTGAAAAAACTGCTCGATCAAGATGATTGATTAAAAACCAACGGCTGCCTAGGCAGCCGTTTTTACCATGATTGTAGATTGACCATAATTGAGAACCCTCATACCATTTGTTACTTAGTGTAGTAAGCACATTCAGGGTATATCGTAATGAGATCCAATTTTCAACTTGAATGCCGTTAAAGTATAAAAATTCGGTAGAATGACAGATTGTTGTTTTAATTTGATTACTTACCTAAAAAAAGGTCAATATGATGGAAGTACAAGATTGGGGCGGCGGTTTAACTCAACATGAGGTTGAGGCCATTGGAAAAATCAAACAGACTTTTCAAGCTTCTGAAAATAACAAGAAAGTAAAAGGACATGGATTTGACACATTAAAATCCCTGAAATCTATTTTCCCTTGGAAAGGATACTCGGGCTTTCGCTTCGCGGATATAAAAGAACGTAAAGAAGGTGAATTTGATTTGGTTATTGTTACCCATTGCAATGTGTTGATTATTGAGTTGAAACATTGGAATGGAACAATTATTTGCCGTCAAGATAAATGGTATTTGAACGATAAAGATATGGGTCGTTCGCCCGTTTCTATTACACGAAACAAACAATTTATGCTGGAAAAGAAATTGGATAAATTCAAACAGCAATTTACCAATAAAGGCTTTCGTCCGCAGATCCATTTTTTAGTTGTGATGACAGGCAACGCAGATTTCAGCCAACTGCCAGACAATGAAAAATTGCACGTTGTAACATTAACTGAATTTTTGCAGTTAAAAGATGAAAAGCAATTCAACGCACGTTTCCGCCCTCATCCTGATAGCAAAACTTTAAATCAGGATTTTAAATTATTTGATAAAAAAATCTTTAGTAGCAACACAGTCAAACCGAAAAATATCAGCATTGGCGGATATTATGCAGAAGACACGCCTATTTTTTCCCACCCTAAAGACATTTATCAAGAATATCTAGCTCAAACCGAAAACAAAAAGCACCAAGACCAAGCCTTATTGCGCCGTTGGGATTTCACTAAAATCAACCGCCCTGAAGCTCAAACGCCTGACGGGCGTTATCGCCTAGTCAGCCGTGAATACGATGTATTGAACTATATTAAATTACAAAATAAAGACTTGTATCACGCTTGCTTGAATTACAAATCTACCCCGCAAAAAGGCGAAATCACTGCGGAACATATTGATTTATTTGAGTTGTTCCCACAGCAAAAACGTTTTGGCCAATTTGTCGGCGGATACAATGGCGAAAATCTAAGTACAGAACGCCGTTTGGGATTGGTGCAATTATTGTTGGATAAATTTGTCCAGTTACACAAAATCGACATTGCTCATCGTGATTTGGGTAATCACAGCATTTGGTTGTCGGCAGATGACAAAATTACGCTATCAGGGTTTGCTACCGCTTATTTTTCATCTGAAGAAACGGTTGGTGACATTCGTGAGATTTTGGAAGTCTCCGGCGATTTGGCAAAATCTCATTTTCCACTTTCAGACGGCATCAAACTCACTCCATCCCAATATGATGTACGTTCTTTGGCTGTTTTGGCATGGCATATCATTCAGGCAAAACGCATTTCACCGGCCAGTCTTGATGAAATGAAAAATAAATTAGCGAATGAAACAACATGGTATGCCGAAATTTTGCGTGAGGCATTGTCTGATAAACCTTTTAAAAGTGCGGTGGATTTTTTAGATAAATTTAATCAAACCAAACCTGAGCAAGCGGTAGATTTTTCTTTTGATTTTACAAAATTAGAGCCGTTCACACATGACATCAACTATTCCCGCGCCTATCGTGAAGATAATGATTTTATTTTAGAAACCAGTGAGAAAGAAGTTTACCGTTCCAATGGTTTGTTGGTTAAAGCATGGCTGAATACAGACCCGCAAACCGATAATTCAAAAGCCAGAGTGGTTTTGAATTGGTTGGAAAATATGGCAAAACTGGCAAATCTGTCGCCTGATTATTTACCGAAAATCCGAGAATTCGGTATTGCCAAAAAATCAGGCTGCCTTTTTGCAGTAAGTGATTTTATTGACGGGCATACTTGGCAAGATATTTGCAAACTTGATTTATCGGATAAACAAAAACAGACTCTTATCCATCAATTTATTCAAAGCATTGAACATTTACACAGTCTAGGTTTCACACATGGTGATTTGAAACCTGACAATGTGTTAGTAACATTCAATGATAATTCTACTCAACTGTATATTTTGGACATATTGGATTTTTCTTCAAGTGGGCAAAGTCAGTTCAATACCGAATATTCGCCGGAATTCGATCATCCTACCGAGAAACAACGCGATAATTTTGCCGTGATGAAAATGGCGTGTGAATTATTGGGCGTTGAATGGAATAGGCTGTCTGAAAGTTTTGCTTATATTTCCAAAGCCGTGCAGCAAGAATATTCAGACACCCAAACTGCGTTTATTTCATTGGCACGTTTTAAAGAGGCACTTAATCCTGAACCAGCTACACCAATTATTGATATTGAAGTGGGCGGTGACTCTTTCCCCCCGATTGCGATTTATCCTGAAAATGGTGAATTATTTGTTCAATTTAAAGAAAGTCAAAAATATCCGAATGAAGAAATAGACATTACATTTATTGGTTTAGGTGGGAAGTTTACCGCTTTTTATGCCATTGCTGAACAACGATTCCGGCATGGATTATTTCCATTTGAACGTAATCATATTACCCGAAATGATCGTGATGATAGCAAATGTAGCTTGCGAATAGGTTTGAAAATCACACATAGCAATTATAGTAACTTAGATAAACTTAATGATTTCATTTCGGATAGCACAGAGTTTAAGAACTCTATTATTCAATTTGTCCAAGAGCACTTTTTCAAACAGCCTGAAAAAGAACAAGCTGAAAATAACGAGAACTTTGAAGCCGAACCTTTTGATATTATTGCAGAAGAAACAGTTATCGAACAACGTCCTAGTATTCAAAAACTTTGGCAGGCAATTTTAGATACTGAAACCGAAGCTTTACCTTCTATTTCTGCCAGCGAAGCATTGCAAAAAAAAGAAAATGGTGTCTGTTATATTCCCTATGACGGTGAAATCAGTCCGCTAGATCAATTCAAACGGGATGAAGTTGTTGAGGCTATTGGAAAAAGTGAAGATGGAGAAAAAACCTTTAAATATGGCGAAGTAGATATTGTGCAAAGCCAGTTGAATGAATTACACCTTAAGCCCAAAAGTTTACGTAATTCAGCAAGTAATATTCAAGCAGATACGCCAATTTATTTGCAAAGTAAACAGAACAAAGCGTCTTACACTCGCCGTAAAAACGCATTACAACGTATTTTAGACGGTGAAAGTACGATTAAAAACTTGACTGATTATTTTGATGAACATTGCGTCTTACCGTCTGAAAAATATGATATTCATATCAGCAATGAAGAATTTAAACGCTATGACCAGCCTGAAAAAAATGTAAGTCTGAATGAAGGCACAACGTATTGCCTTTCAACGTTTGATTGCCAATGGACCATTATCCTTATTACAAGGTCCGCCGGGAACAGGGAAAACAGAATTTATTGCTGCATTTGTACATTATTTATTTGATGTGCAAAAGGTTCGAAATATTCTACTGGTCAGCCAATCACATGAAGCAGTCAATACTGCTGCCGAACGTATCCGTAAACACTGTCAGCGTTTGGGAACAGATTTGCAACTGGTGCGCTTCAGTAATCGTGAAATTGCCGATTCCGAAATATTAGAAGATGTGTTTTCACCCAATTTAGTCGGACAAAAACGGGCACAGTTAAATGTGAACAAGATTAGCAATATTTGCCAGCTTGGACGTAGCATGGGGCTGCCTGAAGACTATTTGCGCAAACGTACCGAATTAGCGTTTGATATTGGCGTGCAAATTCGTCGTTATCAAAAAATTGTTAAATCATCAAAAGATCAAACCGTTGATGAAGATGAAAAACGCTTACACAAAAAATTAGAAAAAAGCATTAAAGAACAAGCTCAAGCAATGGGGCTTCGTGAATTGGTTGAAATTGATGAGATTCTACCGAAATTTATCAGTGAATTGGATCACAAACATAATATTCAGCCGATTGAAAATATCCAAGCAGGTAAATTGATTGGTTTAACTCAGGATATGCTGGAAGCCCTATCCAACGAACGCACCAATTATGATGAATTTTTGGCTCGTTCCCGTCAGCTTGTGATTGGTACTTGCGTAGGTATCGGACAACGCCATATCGGTATTGCAGACAATCTCTATGACTGGGTAATTGTGGATGAAGCCGCACGTTCTATTTGCAGCGAACTGGCGATTGCCATGCAGTCTGGTACGCGTATTTTGCTTGTAGGTGACCATAAGCAATTACCGCCTTTGTATTCAGAAGAGCATAAAAACGCACTTGCCCGCCGATTAGGGATTTCCAAGCGCGGTGAGGAATTAGATCAAGCATTAGGCAGTGATTTTGAACGCGTTTTCCTATCCGAATATGGAAAGCAAACTTGCGCCACACTCAAAACACAATACCGCATGGCTCCTGCGATTGGCAGTTTGGTGTCAGCATGTTTTTATGAAAATGTTTTGGAAAACGGTAAAACTGACAATGATGTGCCTAATATTTATTTCAGGCTACCTGAAGAGATAAAATCCTGCGTAACATGGTTAGATACAACTTCATTAACAAATGCATATCATGAACCAGCCAAAAATGGTAGTTTGTCCAATCGAGCCGAAGCCGATGTAATTATTAGGATATTACAAGACTTGGCAGACGATGAAACGTTTATGAATAGTGAACCTGTAAAAAAATGTTTGGAGAAAAATGAACAGGCCATTGGTGTAATTTGCATGTACGGCGAGCAGAAAAAACTAATTCGTAAAAAATTCAATGAACGCAGTTGGAATGACGACTTCCGCCGCTTAGTTAAAATTGATAGTGTAGATAGTTATCAAGGCAAAGAAAACCGTGTGATTATCTTGTCGTTGACCCGTCATGATAAAGTATGTAGCACAGGCTTTTTGCATCTACCAAACCGTATTAACGTAGCCTTGTCTCGTGCAATGGATAAACTGGTGATTGTTGGCGCAAAAACCGTTTGGGAGCAGCCGAAAAACAGCAAAACGCCATTGGCAAAAGTTTTACGTTTTATACAAAAGCAAAATAATCCGCAAGATTACGCAATTAAGATATTAAAAAACGGAGCGAAAAAATGAGTAAACAAAACATAACTTACAATCAAATTGATTTTGTGGTTAAGGCTCCGCGTTTTCGCATTGTGTTTTCCTATATGAGCGATAAAGGCGTGGCATTTGTGCGAGAATATTTACTTCGCTTATTAAAAGTAACACCATGTAAACCCGCACAAATTGCCCAATATTTCGGATTTAGCCAGCACGAGACCAAAGTTGCCCTTGCTGATTTGGAACAACATAAATGGATTATTTGGCAGGATAACGGCTTAATTGCATTATCGTCAGAAGGGCTTAGACTGTTTCAAGACAATCAGGAATCACCCCATATTCCCACTTTAAAAGAATTTGGTGGTGAATATCGTATGGAATTATTAGATAGTAACTTTTTGAAAAAAAACGACTGTGATAATAATCGCCAGCAGGCCATTGAGTTAGTCATCGAACCAAAGGTGTTATCAGAAAGTAGCGAAATTGCACAAAAAACATTTCAAAATCGCTTTCGCCAGCTAATAGAAGATGAAATTGTTGAAGTTAAAAATGAAGTAGGTGAAATTGAAAAGATACTACTTTAATTTACAACATAATCTTTACAATTAAATTTTAACCCGTTGAATTTAAATATTTAAAAATTTACTGAATTTCAAACACGGCAAAGCAGGCATTCAAAAAATGCCTTTTTTCCTTTCAGGATTTACGCTGATTTATAACGCGATGGATCGTAATCTTCGCCTTTCTTGTGTACGTGATACGCAATGACGGCGAGTTTACGCATCAATGCGGCGATAATAACTTTTTTAGGCTTCTTCTTCGCTTCCAACCTTGATATGAAGTCGGGAAATGCCCTTATGCGGTATGCAACCATGGCGGGCATAAACAAGACAGCGCGTAATTTCCTGTTTCCAAACTTGGTCAGTTTGCCTTTTCCTCTTACGCTTGTCCCGGATTCTTTTTGTTGCGGGCTTAGGCCTGCAAACGCTGCAAATTTGTTTGATGTTTCAAACTGCGAAGATGTGAGATGATAAAACAATACGGCTGCGGTCATCCTGCCTATTGCCGGTATGGTTTCAAGACGCTTCACGCCTTCTTTGCATTTCGGCTTCTCCGTCTGCTCTTTTATCTTCGCCTTTAAAACTTCAAGCTGTTCATTCATGGCTTTGATGATTTCTGCATATGCTTTGGCCGCTTCTTCATCTTTTACCACCTGATAACGGTTTTTCATGGCCGCACATTCGCTTTTGATTTGCGCGTATGCTGCCGTCAACCGTGAAAGCCTGTATTGCTCGTCAGTAGGCTTCTGCCTTTTTACAAGCTCGCTTTCTTTCGCCGACTGGCAATACTCCGCTATCAGTTTTGCATCCTGTTTGTCTGTTTTGGTTCGCTTGAATCTGCTTTCTGCATACTTGCTTATTTTCAGCGGATTTACTACGTGAACGCTGTAATACTGCGCGAAGTAATCGGCAACGTCTTCATAATAGTTGCCTGTTGCCTCCATGCATATATGCAAATTCTCGCATCCCAAGCTTTTCAACCAGTCCGAAAACTGATCCAAACCTTTTGAATCGTTGTCAAACTTTGCCGAATATTCGGCATTGCCGACCATGGCGAATGCGTCAAATGTCAGCTTTGATATATCCAATCCTACGGCGTTACGCATGGGATTACCCTTATCTATTCAGAATCTATGTTCTTTGATACTACTCAATTTCACAAACAAGAAAAAACCGCCCGCCTATTCTTTTCCTCAAACTTTAAGTTTTGGGTATCTTCAGGCTGGACGGTTTCGGCAAGGGTTAGCTATTCCTTTGCCGTTTCTGATTTTATTGGGATTACTTGTTTTGGTAAAGTTTTATTTAAAATACTCTATAAATTCAAGCCATTTCTTATACGGCATATCGACATGGCTATTTATATTTACCGCCATCTCCCATCTTTGAACTGTTATTAAAGACACTTTTAAAGCATCTGCTATTTCTTTCTGCGTCTTTCCCAAATTTTGCCTAATGGACTTAAGATTTTTTGGTGTGTAGCCCAGCTCTAGATTGTCAATCATCAATAAGCTCCCGCGTGGGTGTAATCAACTCGTCAATCACGCGGTGCAACGCCTCAAATTTAGGCTGTTGCATGGCGCGCAAATCGGCAAATAAAAAAGCCAACTCGTCCTCGTCATTTTTGGCGATTGCCCGCTTGATTTGAGAGAGCAGGCTCAAATAATCCTGCTCCCATTTGTCCGCCCAGTCGTGCGCCATTTCGCGCCGCACCTCCCGTTTGCGGCTTTTCTTAAGCCGCTCCTTAATGCTTGTCCTGCCTTTTGCCATAATTAACTCCAAAAACAAAAGCCGCTTGATAAATCAGGCGGCCTTTGCAATCGCATCAAAAAAGATTGATGATGTTAATATAACTACTTTAGTTTCAACACACAGCCGCTTGCGGCAGCTGAAATAACAGGGCAGACTCTACGCCTTTTCGCCCGTCCCGTCAATATCAATCAATCAAAATCCTCCAGTGTCCAACCGTAAGCGGTGGGTATCCCAAAAATAACCTCCTCTACACTAAAGCACGCCATACTATTTTTTGATAATAACCCCGCGCGTCTGCTCTCAATCATTTTACGAATGAGGGCAATGGTGTTAGCGTTGGTTACTGTCTCAATATAATGCCCCAAGCCCCATGATTGGCTATTCCTTCGCTCATATTTGCGACAAGGGCACTCGATGCTTAAGCTGTTGCTGTGGTCAGTAATGGTATATTGGGTGTCCCAGATGTCAAATTTAACGGGGATAGTATAGGTATTTGCTTTCATCTTGTCTCTCCTATCCGCCCGTAGGCGGTCAGTTGGTTAATCACGTTTTCAGCGAGCTATGTTTTATTCCTCGTCTTCAAATTCGATTTCTTGAAATTCAATAACCAAATTTGATGCAATATATTCATCACATTCTTGAATTTGTCCCTCAAACCAGCCTTTATATTGGCTCAATTCTTCAGCGGTCATTGCGGTTGTGAAACCGTTTGCCATTGCCAGACTGTTGATATAGTCGGCGGCGGCTTTAGCCATTTCAGTTTTTGCGGCGATGTTGACTTGGATTGCTTTCATTTTCATTTCCTTACCCCTAATAACCCGAGGCGCGGTTTGCACGATTGCGCTGCATCCATATGCTTATAATACTTCATATTATGTAGTATTGCAAGAAAATATTTCAATATTTTAATAAGCGTATGATTTTAAAAAGAACTTTCTAATTTACCACTCCTCCGCCTATTCCTTCAAACGGTTTTCCTCGCTCCTGCCAATTATCATACATGAGGTTTTGCTGCGGCTTTCCGCCCAAAGCGGCAACTTGCGGCCTGTCCGAATGTTGCTGCTCACTTTGCCTAACTTCCTGTCCTTGGCTTTCTTCTTTATACGGATTAAAGGGCAAGCCGTTTTTAACGTAATCCTGACACATCAACTTCGTCACTTCTTTCAATGCCGTCCCTTGATGCGAATAGCAGGTACATCCCGTTTTTCCGCCTTGTACACAACCTGCTATATATTCAAAGGTTTTTACCTGCCTTACACCGTTATAAATCGGCTTGCTTTCGGGTTTTTCCGTCAATGTCGGGACAAACATATCTGCGGTAAGGTTGCCGTTGTTTACCGGCTCGCCTTCAGTTTTATCCAATGGTGCTGTCTGCTGTCCTGTTGCCGCCTGTTCTTCTGCTGCAGGTTCTTCCTGTTTTTTCCCATAGCTGCTCAACATTTTGTAAGACAAACCGACAAATAGCGGAATCAATAATATGATAACGGGCAATGCGTAAAACCATTTCGAACGCTTAACTTTGTTTACTGTATGGACTTCTGCGGATTCATACAAATCATAAACTTTTTTGTCCAGTGTGTAGATACTGGAAAATGCACTTGATGCCATCTTTACCGGGTCATCCATGCATATTTTCCACTCCAAAAGCGTACGCATACCCATCTTATTTGATGCGATGTGATAATGTCTCCTCACAAGCGTTCTAAGATTTTGATCTAGGAGCTTCGGACCCTGTGTCAAAACAAATATATCAATGCCCTGATGGCGGTGCTTATTCAGCCATTGGACGTTTTCGGGGATTTTCGAACCTGCCGAACGTGCCGGCCATACGTCTTGCGCCTCATCGACAATAACGATTGCACCGATGTTTTCGGGCTTCTTAATCCATTCGTACATGTCATGCGCCGATAGCTGCTCATCTGTCGATTTCGGCAGCTTTTTTGCGTCCGTTTCTATGTATGTATGCGGTATCTTCAAGCCTTCGATGTTTGTAAATACCTTACGGCGTATGCCGTTTTCATCAGGCTTAAACATCTCATCGTTCGCCATCATGGAAACCATTTTGAGTGTTTTCCCCGAACCGGGCGTGCCGGTTATCAAACAGATCTCTGCCATTTATTTTTTCTTCCCGATTGAGGTTGCGAGTTTTGTCATTTGTTTGAATGACAGAATAAAGGCGATCGCGCCAAACAGGATATTAAGAACGGTGCCGCCACCGCTTATATAAAAGAGCTGCAACATCGCTTGAGGCGCGCCCGTTATGCTACTGGTTATCGCCTGCTGAAAATGTGCTACCAATCTATCTACCCCTGCATAGGTAACAGCCATCAAGCCCAATGCCGTCAAAATACGGCCTGCGACGCTCATCAAAAGCGGAATCAATGCGGCCAACAATTTCATTTGCTCTCCCTTTCTTAAAAGGCACGGTTGCCTCATTAAACAAATGTTACTTAATCCGAAAGATTGCGCCGCATTCGCGGCGCGGCGGCGCTGTGGGGGACACCCCCCC
>ENA-OWLR01000354-OWLR01000354.1-metagenome-genome-assembly--contig:-NODE-354-length-14342-cov-6.616225_pt1 | contig 14342 bp, 9 predicted proteins | sample MGYA00245352_ERZ651110 | MGnify/ENA primary metagenome ERZ651110 (study PRJEB26857, sample SAMEA4031765) | metagenome | biome: human; feature: oral; material: saliva | place: Philippines | collected 2014 | study... | reverse complement strand
GTCAGACAATTCATCCATCCCCAAGATAGCAATGATATCTTGCAATTCATGGTAACGTTGAAGGACGCGTTTGACTTCAGAAGCTACTGCATAGTGTTCTTCTCCTACGATTTCTGGAGAAAGGGCACGTGAGCTTGATGCCAATGGGTCCACCGCAGGGTAGATCCCCAATTGTACCAATTTACGTTCCAAGTTGGTTGTTGAATCCAAGTGGGCAAAGGCGGTTGCTGGCGCTGGGTCTGTATAGTCATCGGCTGGCACATAGATGGCTTGGATGGATGTAACAGAACCTTTCTTGGTTGACGTAATCCGTTCTTGCAATTGACCCATTTCAGTTGCCAAAGTAGGTTGGTAACCAACGGCTGATGGCATCCGTCCCAAAAGGGCTGATACTTCAGATCCGGCTTGAGTGAAACGGAAGATATTGTCGATAAACAAGAGAACGTCCTGACCTTCGACATCACGGAAGTATTCCGCAATGGTCAAACCAGTCAAAGCAACACGCATCCGTGCTCCAGGTGGCTCATTCATTTGTCCAAAGACCATGGCTGTTTTTTCAATAACGCCAGATTCTTTCATTTCCCAGTAAAGGTCATTCCCTTCACGTGTCCGTTCCCCAACACCGGTAAATACAGAAATACCACCGTGTTCTTGGGCAATATTATGGATTAATTCTTGAATCAAGACGGTCTTCCCAACTCCGGCACCACCGAAGAGTCCGACCTTCCCACCTTTCAAATAAGGGGCTAAGAGGTCAATGACCTTGATCCCTGTTTCAAGAATTTCTTCTGAAGTAGAGAGCTCGTCAAAGGATGGAGCTTTTTTGTGGATGGAGTCACGAGGAGCATCCTCAGCAAAAGGTTGATCCAAGTCAATGGTATCTCCAAGAACATTGAAGACACGTCCCAAGGTTTCTTTTCCGACTGGAACAGAGATTGGACGACCTGTGTCCAAGACTTCCATTCCACGTGTTAAACCATCAGTTGATTCCATGGCGATGGTCCGTACGACCCCATCACCAAGTTCCAAAGCTACTTCAAGAACGACTTTTGATTTTTGTTGGTCATTTTTATAGACTACAAGCGCATTATTGATCTCAGGAAGTTTATCTCCAACGGAAAAGGCAACGTCTACGACGGGACCTACGACCTGAGAAATTTTGCCTAAACTCATGTCATTCTCCTATTCTAAGTAATTTCTACTGCTTAAAAGATCTCTTTCAAGCATCTGTTTTTGTATTTAAAATTGTATCCGACAACTATTCAAGGGCGCTAGCACCCGCAACGATTTCGGTAATTTCTTGTGTAATCGCTGCTTGACGAGCACGGTTGTATTGAATCGTTAATTCATCAATGACTTTCTTGGCATTGTCTGTTGCAGTTTGCATGGCCATCATCCCAGCAGCGTTTTCTGCTGTTTTAGCATCAATAATGGCACCATAGATCATGCTTTCAGCAAATTGAGGAAGCAATTGATCCAAAATGGCATCTCGACTAGATTCCAATTCTAGATTCAATACATAGTCCTCATCCGCTTCATTTGGGTCCAAATCAATAATTGGAAGCATTTGTTCCACCCGCATTTGACTCGTCAAACTGTTGACGTGGTGGTTGTAACAGACGTACAACTCATCAAACAAGCCTTCCTGATACATTTGGACTGTTTTCGAAATGATCTTGCGAACTTCCTTAAAGCTAGGCTGATCAGGCAAACCACGCAATTCATAAACCGGCTGAATCCCACGGGCACGGAAGAAATCCGCACCGACGCTTCCAATACAGATCACTTCAAAGTCATCTCCAGTTGGATGGTATTCTGCCTTCATTTCCATCATGGTTTTAAGGATGGAGGCATTGTAACCCCCGACCAAACCACGATCAGATGTAATAACGATATAAGCTGTCTTTTTAACCGGCCGACTCACCAACATCGGATGGGACTTGGCATTTTCTGTTTCATGTCCATGGAGCAAGTCTGTTAATAACTTACGTACCTTGGCAGCATAAACCTGAAAATCCTTGGCTGCTTGCTCCGATTTTCCGAGTTTAGCAGCAGACACCATCTGCATGGCATTGGTAATTTGACTGGTATTTTTAGTGGATGCAATTTTATTTTTTATATCATTTAATGAAACTGCCATCTTCCACTCCTATTTCTATTTGAAATTTGACTGGTTGACAAATTCAGTAAGGGCTGCATCCAGTTCTTCTTCTGCTGGAAGATCATGTGTCGAACGAATCGTCTCAAAGATTTGATGATAATGTGCTTCAAAGTAGTCAAACAACTCTTCTTGGAAACGAAGAATGTCGTCTACTGGAACACTATCTAAGAAACCATGAGTCAAGGCATACAAGATCACGACTTGTTTTTCAACTGTCAATGGTTCATGAACGGGTTGTTTCAAGACTTCAACTGTTCGGCGACCACGGTTCAATTTCGCTTGAGTCGCAGCATCTAAGTCACTACCAAATTTCGTGAAGGCTTCCAATTCACGGTAGGAAGCAAGGTCGATACGAAGGGTACCTGCAACTTTCTTCATAGCCTTGATTTGGGCAGCTCCCCCTACACGAGATACAGAAGAACCTGCATCAATGGCTGGACGAATACCAGCATTGAACAAACTATCTTGCAAGAAGATTTGTCCGTCTGTGATCGAAATCACGTTGGTTGCGATATAAGCAGAAATATCTCCTGCTTGGGTTTCAATGATTGGAAGAGCTGTAATAGAGCCCCCACCCAATTCATCTGAAACTTTAGCTGAACGTTCCAACAAACGGCTGTGGAGATAGAAGACATCCCCTGGGAAGGCTTCACGTCCTGGTGGACGACGAAGAAGAAGGGACAATTCACGGTAGGCTACGGCTTGTTTTGACAAATCATCATAGACGATCAAAACGTGTTTACCGTTATACATGAACTCTTCTGCCATGGCAACCCCGGCATAAGGTGCCAAGTAAAGCAATGGAGACGGTTGAGAAGCCGAAGCGGTTACCACAATCGTATAATCCATAGCTCCGTATTTACGGAGAGTTTCTACTTGCGTACGAACTGTTGATTCTTTTTGACCAATCGCCACATAGATACAGATCATGTCTTGACCCTTTTGGTTCAAGATGGTATCGATGGCAATCGAAGTTTTCCCTGTTTGACGGTCCCCGATGATTAATTCCCGTTGACCGCGTCCAATTGGAACAAGGGCATCAATGGCTTTCAAACCAGTTTGTAGGGGTTCTGAGACAGATTTCCGTTGCATAACACCAGGAGCTGGTGTTTCAACTGGACGGAATTTATCTGTCACAATCTCACCCAAACCATCTACTGGTTGGCCAAGTGGGTTGACAACACGACCAATCAAGGCATCCCCTGCAGGGACTTCCATGATTTTACCTGTACGACGGACAGAGTCTCCTTCACGAATATCCGTGAAATCACCCAAGATGATGATCCCGACATCCGTTGTTTCTAAGTTTTGGGCCATCCCGTATGAGCCATTTTCAAAGATCAACAACTCACCACTCATGGCATTTTCAAGCCCATGAGCGCGAGCAATCCCGTCACCAATGTAGGTTACAACACCTGTCTCAGTGACGTCAAAGTTTGGCTTGAAATTTTCAATTTGTTGCTTAATTAAAGCGCTGATTTCTTGTGCGTTAATCGCCAAAATTCACACCACTTTCTATTTCAATTTAGATTTTATAACTTGCAATTGGTGTTTGAGACTGGTATCCAACGTTTTATGATTGGCTGTCACGACAAAGCCACCAATTAAATCTGGATCGATCTTTTGTTGGATCGAGCGAACTTGAATCCCAAATTTTCTTTCGATAATGGGGATTAGCTTTTGCTCTTGAACAGGATCCAAACCAGCAACCGTCGTAACAGTGACGACAAAAGCGTTGCTCAACAGTTGAATCTGATCCAAACAAATCGTTACAATGTCATAAAATAAGGCTTCACGATGATTGAGAATAACCACTTCAATCAAATGGTCGAGTAATTGTGAATCAGAGGGTTGAAAAAGTCTTAGACTTTTTGCTTTCTCTTCATCCTCTACACCGATATGAGCTAAGAAGTTAGCAAGTCCAGTCTCCTCAAAAATGCCCTTGATTTGGGTCAATTTTTCAAAGACAAGATCTTGTTCTCCTTTTTCAAAGACCAATTGAACAAAAGGCTGGGTATATTTCTCAATCACCATCAGTTGCTTTTTGTCCATTAGGCTTCTCCTAATTCATCAAGATAGCGATCGATCAGTTGGCGTTGACCTTCAGCATCCAGCTGTTGACTCAACAATTTGCTGGCAAGATTGACAGTGAGATCTGCCACATCGCCTTTGATACTGTTCAATGCTTCTTCTTTGTTATGCGCAATTTCTTGTTGCGCTTTTTCTTTCAAACGTACTGCTTCTTGAGTGGCTTCTGAAAGGATCTGAGATTTGTTCTTTTCTGCAGTTTCCTTTGCATTTTCGACGATAGACGCAGCTTCTTTGCGACTACCTGCCAACTCTTCTTCACGTTTACTTGCTAGTTCCTCAGCTTTTTGACGAGCTGATTCTGCTCCATCAATATCATCTGTAATTTTTTTGGCACGCGCCTCTAAAATATCATTGATATTGTTCCAAGCAAATTTCTTTACTAAAAAGATTAATAATAGGAAGGAACCAGCAATGAGAATAAAGTTACCAATAATTTCACTCATTGATACATGCATTCTTTTACTCCTCCTCTACTTACTCTTCGCCATTAATTTTCTTACCAATATAGATTGATGACAACATGGTAAACACATAGGCTTGGATACATGAAATGAAAATTGAAAATGCAGTCCATGCCATGCTTCCAATAAAGGCAACTGGATACCAATAAAAAGCTTGATGTGATAGACTCACGAGCAAGCTTGCTAATACTTCACCGGCAAAGATATTCCCGAAGATCCGAAGGGCCAAGGAGGCAAAATTCGTGAATTCTTCCAAAATATTCATGGGTGTCATAAACCCTGGTGTTACAAAGGCCTTCAAATATTCCTTCACACCACGTCGGCGAATTCCTTCTACATGGGCGATTAAGGTGATCAAAAATGAAAAGGCAAAGTCATAACCCAGGTTAGCGGTTGGTGATGTCCACAAATTGTAACCATTGGTCGTTTCGATTTTAGCCATCAATCCAATGTTATTGGCAACTAAAAGAAAGAGGAAAAGAACAAACAAGAACAAGGAGTAATCCTTCATGTAATGTTCACCAATATTCCCTTTTGTGAAGCCTACGACAAAATCATATGCATATTCCAGCACATTTTGTTTGCCTTTTGGTCGGATCGACATTTTTCGACTGGCCCAATAAATGAAGCCAAAAACGGCGAAAACAGAAATCAGGGTCATAGCAAGTAGGGTCAAATTAAAAGATACAGGTCCAAGAGTAATCGTTGGATTGATACTTTCTTCCAAGGTTTGACACCTCCTTTTCTAAAATAGAAGCGTCTATTTGATAATAAAGGCCATAACCAAGGTTACGAAGAAAGTACCTTCGACAAAGGCAACACCAAGGATCAAAAGACTACGTAATTGACCGATAATTTCTGGTTGGCGAGACGCAGATTTGAACAGATTGCTCATCATCAAACCTTCCGCAAGTGACACACCAAAACAGGCTAAACAAAGACCTAAAAATGTTAAATTCATGATGAATTCTCCTTTTATAAATTTTACCTCCTTAGTTTACTCCTAAAAGATATAATAGTCAAATATTTCCTAGAAAAGTAAGCGTTTTAGTGAAATTACGTTATTTTTTTAATATGATAATTTTTCCTATCTACGATTGATTTCTTTTAATTTTTAGACGCTTTGTCCACCTCTATTCATTTTTTCTTCAAAAAAACTCTCACCTGCTCAGCAGATGAGAGAATTCGATTATTTAAAGATAGATGTTTTAAAACTATCTGTTTGTTGCAGCCATTTCTTAAAGAGTTTTTCTTTCAAGGCAAGTGTATGGTCAAATTTAACAGCACCATTCTTCAAGCTGGACTGATCTTTTTCAACAGCAATTGCAAAGGCTTGTTTTAAGTCCTCGTAAGACCTATAAGTAGCCCCATCAACTTCAATAGCCTGAAGTCCATTTTTGGCACTGGTTACCACTTCATTGAAGTAGGCTTTCTTCCAGTCTTCAAGGGTACTGAATTTCCCATCAGAAATCTTTTGAATGATGTAATCATCCCCTAGAGTCGCATGACCTGCTTGTTTGGATTCTTGTTTATACTTGTTTGAAGCATACCCTAAGAAGCCTTTTTCATAGCCATAGTAACCCCAGAGTCTGAAGGTATTGTGTTTGAAGGACATGGCTCCAGGAGCCCCTTCACTGGTGTTTCCTCCATAGATCCCTGTCATCATCGGTACCGTCACATAGGCTGAACCAAAGTCAGATGGATTATAGACTCCATTTCCAGGACCACGATTGGTCATGAAGTTGTTGGTGATGAGATCATATACTGAATGTAAGGTGATGGCTTTTTCCTCATCGCTCAAAGGACGTACCTTATCAAATTGATTCTTGGTGTTAGCCCCTCGGTATTGTTTATCAACCTTCTTGAACCATGCATTGTTCAAGTCTTGACTGCCTTTGTTGAGGACAGCTTCTCCTTCTAGGTAATCCAGAAGCATGAGGGTATCATTATAGCCTTTCATATAGCGATCAATGTCCTCACGTGAAGTGAGATCATTTGGATTGGTATTGTACCATTGGTTTCCATCATTTGGACGTTCATAGGCCATGTTGATACCTAAGGCCTTGTATTCCCCATTTGGATTGGATACGGATGGCGTTTGTAACATGCCTTGGGCAAAGGCTTCGATATCGGTTCCTTCGCGATGTCTCCAACCACCTAAGTAAACCATGCGGTCATTGACGTGCGTCGTTTCGTGGGTAAAGGCAGAGACCCCAAAGTCACTAATCATATCGGTCACCATGAAGAAGACAGAGTCGTCTTTATATGGATTTCCGTAAATTCGCGCCACTGCTCCCATCCGCCAGTCTGTCACATGGTAACGATCGGTTGGGCCATACAATTCACGGATTGGAGCCACATCTTTGCCACTATTGGTATGTCCATAACGGTCTGTACTAATGCCCTTGTAGTTTTGGTTATCAAGGACAGGGGTCGGCACCATATTATTGCTCTTCAAGAGTTGATTGCGAACCTTATCCGTTGCTAGACGTGACCAGAAATCAAGGTAATTCTGTTGTCCTTTAGCCACCTTATCGATTTCAGCTTTGAAGGCATTACGCTCTGCTTCCGTGTTCTTACCATATTTCTCGAAGGAACTATAAGCCATGGTATTGTATGTTGAAATCAAGAACATATGGGCATCTTTTAAGTTCAAGAGTGGCAAGATCATTTTACCGTGAACATCATTGTTTAAGCCCTCATAGGCTCTATGCTTAGCAGATGCGAACGCTGGATTGGTCGTCTCAGGCTCCACAATATAGACATTGTCTTTGGTTGCTTTAATGAACCAATCATTCAAGTCTGTCTCTTTTGTGAAGAGCTCCATATTGTACTTCAAGAAGTCATTTAGGTTCCCAGAAAGAGTCGATTTAGCCACGACTTCTCGGAAGGCATCGTGAGTACGAGTCCCTTTGATATAGTCTTCTTTTGAGCCAATTTCAATCAAGCGGTCTAAGACATCAACATTCTTCCCATAGAAGTCTGGCTTGAACAACATGAGCTGTTTGAGATTGACATCATCGAACTTCACTCCATAATAGCGATTGAGGTAAGAAAGCCCTAAAAGAACGGCCGCCTTATTGTCATCAACTTTCTTGATAAGGGCCCGTTTGGCAGCCTCATCTGTATTTAATTGATGATCTTGGTTTTCAACCAGTTGTTTGACAAAGTGAGTCAGATTGTCCTTGACTGCTTGGAAGCTTTCTTCAAGGTAAAGGTTCTTAATAGCATTGACCTTGTTAGGACCTGTTCGACCAAGATGTGTGTAGATTGGATCTGATTGTAATTCGACAGGACTTAATTTCCCTACGATGGCACCAATGAGATCGCTCCGGTCTTTGTCCACCATATTTGGAGTGTAGACCACTTCACCGAGCTCCGCCACACTGTACTCTTTGACTTGTTTGACTTTAGACTCTTTCGGTGAAATGCTAAAGATATCTTTTGTCTTATCTGCGTAGTGGATCAGGATATGGTCGGCATCAGCTAGTTCAGTGACAAAATCATTGCCCTTCATAGCGGTCACAGACAAGACTTCCTTGGTCAAGAGAGGACTCGTTGCAGCCAATTTATTCCCTTGGTCGACAATCCATTCTTTGTTATAGAATGGTTGCAATTTTGCAATATTGCGGTAAGCAAGTTCGCGAGTGGCATCGTAGCCATCAATTGCCTTGTATTGATCGTCTTTGCTAACAAGGTGATTGAGCGTATCTTCAATCGGTTTGATGCTGGTGAATGTATGAGCAGAGATTCCCATTGCATCGATTTTCTGCTCAGCTTCTGCCAGAGAGATGCTAGGAATTTTACGGGAGTTGTTAAAGGATTTCTTCCCTTCACTCACGCCTTCCACACTGTAATTGCGCTTGGTTCTTGAATAGGTGAAGTAATCATCTGCGTCAATATCTGAGTGTCCGAAGACCATTTCACCTGTTTTGACTTTCATCATCGTGATGTTGTCTTCAATAGCCCCCAAGGCCCAGTTAGTCCCTAGTAAGCCACCAGATTGAACCGCTTCTTTCAGCTCAATCGAACCTTTAACAACGGAGTTTCTGAGGACCCCTTCTTTCCCTACAGTATGGTTATTTCCACCATTTTGAGAGGAGTAGACGAGACCTGCAGCTTTTGCTTTATTACCAGTGATTTCAGCATCAACGTAGGCTTTTTCAACAACACCTTTCCAGTTCTCGCCAACAACACCCGCTAGATAACTACCTTTATTACCCGCAGCGTGCAGTTTCCCGATGAAGGCAACATTGCTTACCTTACCACTGCCATCAATTTTATTGATAATACCAGCTACATCATTGTTCCCGACAACACTTCCTGTTACTTTAACATTTTCAACAGTTGCATTATTTTTGATAACACCTGCGATTGGGGCTACTCGATCTGTTCCAGGTAGGTCAATATTGACATTTTCAAGCAAGAGATTCTTAACCGAGCCACCTTCAATGTTTCCAAATAATGGTCTAGTGATATTATGAATGGCAAATTTATTGCCATCCGTACTTTCCAAAATTCCCTTGAAGGCATTGGTTACATAGGATTTCCCTGCTGGCTGGACATTAGCCGCATTCATATTGCTACCCAGTTTAAAGGTACCAGACGGATTGGCTTGCATGGCTTTTACAAGTTCGTTGAAATTGTAGTAGACATCACCTTCATGTGCTTTGGGTTTCGCAATATAGTGGACATAGTCCTCATTGAACTGGTTGTCTGCAGTCCGTTGGATGAGATCAGGAGCTTTGGCTGTTACTTTGTAGAGGGTCGCGCCATCTACCGTCACTTCTTCGATTTTATCAACGGCTAGTTTTGTAACCTTATTATCATGGGTAGTGACCTTTAAGTAGTACGGCTTCACATCTGATGGTGTTTCAGACAAGAGGCTGCTATCGGTCTCAAGACCTTGGTCATCCACACTGATCAGACTAGTTTCTTTGATGTTTTTGATTTCAACTTTTTTAAGATCAATTCTCAGTGGTTCTTCCTTGAGAACTTCTTCTTCATCCCCATTTCCACGGTCATACACCATGGTCGTTGCGAGCGTATAATCCTTGTAGTAGTCCAAGTCCGCTAAAGCAGCTGCCAAGTCTGTCTCTGAAAGGGTCAGGGTTTTCACCACTTGATCGCCCTTCTTCAACACCGCCTGGATGGACTTGATGGTCACACCGTCTGGTTTATCCAAATGATAGGTAGCTTTAGCACTGCGCTTCAATTCTTCCTTATCGACCTGGGTCAAAGTCAAGGTTGGCTTGTCAAGTTCTTTGGCCCCTTGTTGAATGATCTGATCTTGTGCCTGTTCAAATACTTCCTCCGTAACCGTTGGGGCATCCGCCGTTTTAACTCCCTTGATGGTCTTGTAGACCTTGGTGATTTTCTTCTTCCCATTCTTACCGGCTTGAGAAACCCTTTCAGTTCCTTTTAGCAAGGTAACATCTTGTTCGGTTACCGTCTTAAATGGAATTTCCTCATACGAAACATCCTCTGTTTGGCCTTCAATCGCCTTAGTCCCACGACTAATTTTTTCTGTCACAGGAGCTTTTACCGTTTCAGTTGTCGTGCTGAGAGGCTCTCCAACTTTCTCACCATTGACCGTTTTATAGACACGACGAATTTCCTGGCTACCTGCCTCACCTTTTTGAAGAAGGCTTTCTTCATCGGTGTAACGATTAGCATCCGTTACATACTCTGTTTCATATGGAAGGATTACCGTTTCTGTCTCTGTTACTGTCCCTTCCGTTACTTGATAGGTTGGGTTCTCTGGTTGAATAGGAGCTTCGCCGACATGGCCTTCTTCTTGTGTCCCCTTAGCCGTTACAACTGGAGAAGGGCTGGGTTGAGGGGTTGGTTGGGCATCTTCTTTTGTCCCAACAGCAAGAATTTGTGAAACTGGTTCTTTAGTGACCTTGCTTTCAACTACTCTGCGAACTTCTTGTCCATCTACCACACTCACTTCCGTCAATAGGGTTCGCTCCCCATTTTGGCCAGCAGTCAGCACCTTGGTTTGCCCTTTGGCTAATGTAGGATCAGCTTGTTTGACAGTTTCAAATGGCACAGGCTCAGTAGAGACTTCCAGGCTTGGTTTTTCAACTTGAGGAAAGGCTGGAGCGACTTCTGGGGTCACACGCGCTTGTGCTTCCACTTGTGGAATACCTGTACTTGTTTTGATCGTTCCTTCTACAGAAGGTTTCGTTTCCTGCATAGCCTTTGGCTCTTGTAAGCTCGTCTTTTGGACTGACGGGTAGCGCAGATAACCAACATAATCATAGCCGTCAATTTGAATCACGCCATTTGCAAGATCTTCGCTCGATGCGATCGCAAGATCCTGATTATAGGCGCGCAAGACTTGATTTTGTAGGGCTGCGACTTCAACTGGAAGTAGAAGACTTTGTCCCATAGCTCCAATCAAAAGGACGCCCATGACCTTCTTCCGGTGCTTTTTAGAGAGTAGGAGGACCGCAAAGGAAGCAGTGGTTAGACTTAGGCCAAATAGGGCGACTTCCTGATTTCCTGTTTGAGGAAGAACCGACTGAATTGCTTCCTTCTTCTTATAGACCAGATAGAAAGTATCTTCATTTTGATACTCTTCAGGGATTGCATGAATCACCTGTGCTTTTTCTTCAGCGGTCAGCTCTTCTTCTGTCACATATCCTAAGTGCACATGAGCAGGTAGGGTCACCTGATCTGCTTGGACAGGACGAGCTCCTAACAAGCTTCCTCCTAATAAAAAGGCTCCAATGGCTACCGGACCAACACCGACAGATAATTTTCGAATCGAATATTTGGTCATTTTTTCAAACGTTTGTTTCGCTTTTTTCATCCTAAAATTCCTATATAGTAATATTTAACCCTCGAGCAGGGACCTGATTATTTTTAGAGAGGATGGGATCCTTTCCAGAAATAAGAACCTTCCCGGGATTTTTTACCTTTACCTATCTTATCTTTTTTCTTCTATTTTAGCAAGCTCTAAAACTCAAAAATATAAACGGTTTTCTTTATAGGAAGAAAGCAACACAAAAAAACGCCTCGAAAGGCGTTTGTATTATAGATCTATTTATAAGGATTGGTACAAATCATTGTATCGTTGACTAGCCGTATCCCATGAGAAGTCACGCGTCATAGCTTGCTCTTGCAGACCATACCAAGCCTGTTTGTCATTGTAGTAGACAGCCAAGGCTTCATCAACTGCCCAGTTAAACCAATAGCCAGACAAATTATTGAAGCTAAAGCCTGTTCCACTTCCATCAACAGCATTATACGGTTGGACCGTATCTCGAAGTCCGCCGACTTCATGTACCAGAGGAAGGGTTCCATAACGCATGGCCATCATTTGAGAAAGGCCACATGGTTCAAAGCGGCTTGGCATCAAGAAGACATCCGACGCTGCATAGATTTCTTGGGCCAATTGGACATCAAATGTGATATTCGCTGAAAGTTTATCTGGGTAGGCTTGACCAAACCAAGCAAAGGCATTTTCAAATCCAGGATCTCCTGTACCGAGCAAGACAATCTGAATATCCTTTTGCAAAAGTTGATGCAACTCTTCTACCACCACATCAAAACCTTTTTGACGTGTCAAACGAGAGACGATCCCAAACAAAGGAACATCATCGCGAACAGGTAGACCAACACGTTCTTGAAGAGCTCGTTTGCTAGCTGCTTTACCTGAAAGATCTGAGAGACTGAAGTGATACGTCAAGAGTGGATCCGTTTCAGGATTATACAGATCCGCATCAATCCCGTTAACAATTCCGGTCACCTTGCCAGACTCCATTCGAAGGATCTGATCCAAGCCACAACCATATTCAGCAGTCATAATCTCATGCGCATAGCTAGGAGAAACGGTTGTTACACGGTCAGCATATAGAATACCAGCTTTCATCCAGTTCAGGCAATCATTCCACCGAAGCGTTCCATCTGCATAGCGTTCAAATCCAACTCCGAATAGGTCCCACAACATTCCTGGGTCGAACTGACCTTGGAATTCCAAATTATGGATAGTCAATACTGTTTTAATTCCATGATAAGCTTGAATCCAACGGTATTTTTCCTTCAGCAAGAAAGGAATCATCGCCGTATGGTAATCATGGGCATGAAGAACATCTGGAATGAAGTCAACTCGTTCCATCGTTTCTAAGGCCGCGAGCTGGAAGAAGGCAAAGCGTTCGCCATCATCGAAGTCACCATACACATGGCCCCTAAAGAAATAATGTTGGTTATCAATAAAGTAAAAGGTGACTCCATCGCGCACAATGCGTTTCACACCAACATATTGACTTCTCCAGCCAACCTTGGTCTCAAAATGCAAGACATCTTCGATTTGATCTCCAAACTTAGCCTCTACCATATCATAGTAAGGGAGGATCACGCGCACGTCATGACCACTTTTCGCTAAGGATTTAGGAAGAGCGCCAATAACGTCTCCCAATCCACCTGTTTTAGAAAATGGTGCACCTTCAGCTGCAACAAATAATAGTTTCATTAGACAATATCCTCTGTAACAATCGTTCCTTTTTTAACCACGACAGGTGTTTCCTCTGTCCCACGAATCGTTACGCCAGCAGCCACTTCGACACCCTTATCCAGAATAGCATGTTCAACGATTGCATTTTCACGAACCACCACACCAGGGAAGAGAAGACTACTGCGGACTTCTGAACCTTCATGGAGATATACCCGACGTGAAACAACGGAGCGTTCAACGGTTCCTTCTACAATACTACCCGAAGCAAATTGAGACGTTTTAATATGTGAAGTCTTGGAATAATACGTTGGTTCTTCATTCTTCACTTTCGTATACACCTTTTGGTTTGGTGAAAAGAGCTTCATGAATTTTTGGTTTTCCAACATATCCAAGTTTGCATGGTAGTAGGATTCAACTGAATGAATATTGGCTAGGTAACCTGTATATTCAAAGGCAAAAGCATTGTTTTCCACCGCCAAATCACGCAAGATATAGCGCAATTTTTGTGGGTATTCTTTCTTGGCTTCTTCTTCAATTTTTTCAATCAACCAAGGAGTATCCACAATAAAGACATCTGTCGACATGTTGTAGACTTCGTCAGGATCCTTGCCATCAAAAAGTCTTTGCTCTGTAACATGGTCTGTTTCATCAATTTCCAAGATAGCATTGACTTCAGAGATATTTTGAAGATGCAACTTCTTATAAACCACTGTAATCGGACGATCAATGGTATTATGAATGTGGAAAATCTGATTGAGGTCAATATTCATCAAAATATCACAGTTTAAAGCAACTGTTTGGTTGGAACCAGACCGTTTCAAATAGGTCAATAATTGTTGGTAGTATTCTGGCCCTACCGTTGTATTTTCAACTGGAGTATTATAGATTCCGAGGTAATAGTGGCTCAATAAAGTAGACAAGCCCCACTCACGACCTGAACGAATATGGTCAAAGACCGAACTAATATTTTCTTGTTGGAAAATCCCAAAAACACTACGAATACCAGCATTCGCAAGACTAGATAACGGGAAGTCAATCAAGCGGTATTTCCCATCAAACGGTAGGGATGCTACCGGACGATGGCTGGTCAAAGTGGACATATCATGATACCCAACTGTATTTCCTAAAATGGCTGAATATTTATCAATCTTCATCTGTTGCTACC
>ENA-OWLR01000350-OWLR01000350.1-metagenome-genome-assembly--contig:-NODE-350-length-14462-cov-4.367321_pt1 | contig 14462 bp, 14 predicted proteins | sample MGYA00245352_ERZ651110 | MGnify/ENA primary metagenome ERZ651110 (study PRJEB26857, sample SAMEA4031765) | metagenome | biome: human; feature: oral; material: saliva | place: Philippines | collected 2014... | reverse complement strand
AAGAATTAGTCCAACAAGCTGAACTTGATTTTAAAGGAAATGTTGCGGAACTCATGATTACGACCGAGTTTGAACTAACCGGTCGTGAACGTGAAGAAGTTCTCCTTCTCATGGAGCGCAACCTTGAAGTCATGAAAGCTTCAGTTGAGCTTGGTCTTAGTGAAAAGAAATCTCGTAGCGGTTTGACAGGTGGTGATGCAGCCAAACTCGATCACTACATCAAAAAAGGAAAGACGCTGTCTGACTTCACTGTCTTGTCTGCAGCCCGTAACGCTATCGCCGTTAATGAACACAATGCCAAGATGGGATTGGTCTGTGCAACTCCTACTGCTGGTAGTGCCGGTTGTCTTCCCGCTGTCCTCACAGCTGCTATTCAAAAGTTGGGTCTAACTCATGAACAACAACTAGACTTCTTATTTGCTGCGGGTGCTTTTGGTCTCGTCATTGCGAATAATGCTTCTATCTCAGGTGCCGAAGGTGGCTGTCAAGCCGAAGTTGGTTCAGCTTCAGCCATGAGCGCTGCTGCCCTAACTCTAGCTGCAGGTGGAACGCCTTATCAAGCGAGCCAGGCCATCGCCTTCGTTATCAAAAATATGCTCGGTCTTATCTGTGATCCCGTTGCAGGTTTGGTTGAAGTTCCATGCGTTAAGCGTAACGCCATGGGAGCAAGCTTCGCCTTTATCGCAGCTGATATGGCCTTAGCTGGTATCGAATCAAAAATCCCGGTTGATGAAGTCATTGATGCCATGTACCAAGTGGGCTCTAGTCTTCCAACCGCCTTTCGTGAAACTGCCGAGGGAGGCCTTGCTGCCACACCGACAGGTCGTCGCCTTCAAAAAGAAATCTTCGGTGAATAATTTCAAATTACTAGGAGAATCAATGTCATCTCTATCAGCCATCTTTTTTGATCTAGATGGAACCCTTGTAGATAGCTCAATCGGTATTCACAATGGGTTCACCTATACTTTTGACCAACTGGGAGTCCCTAGTCCGGATGCAAAAACCATCCGTGGCTTTATGGGGCCACCATTGGAAACAAGTTTCGCTAGTTGCCTCCCAGTAGATCAAGTTGAAACAGCTATCCAGCTTTATCGTTCCTACTATAAAGAAAAGGGAGTTTACGAAGCCCAGCTTTTCCCACAAATCAAAGACCTGCTAACTGAACTAGCTCAACAATACCCACTCTATATCACTACTACGAAGAATACACCAACTGCAATTGATATGACCAGCAACTTTGAGATCAATCAATTCTTTGATGGAATCTATGGTTCAAGCCCTCAAGCACTGCACAAGGCAGATGTTATTCGTCAAGCTTTAACAACACATGATTTAGCTCCAGAAAAAGTGGTTATTATCGGAGATACAAAATTCGATATGATTGGCGCCCAAGAAACTGGCATTAAAAAACTAGCGGTTACTTGGGGATTTGGTGACGAGAAAGAACTCATGACCTATCAACCTGACTGGGTTGCTCATCAGCCAAGAGACATTTTACGTCAACTACAATAGAAAATCTAAACAAAAGCACTCCAATTAAATTGGAGTGCTTTTAAAATTGTTGGTAACAAAATACAAAAAGTTCAAACAAGATTCAAATGGAAAACTAGGCTCTCTTAGTTCTTGTCAGAATCTTCAAATGGTGTCACCTCGATGACTTCTTCAACATTAACTGCCTGAGGTTCACTATAGTTTACCACTTCAGTTTCTTTTGTTGGCATAGCGTGCAATATCAAAAGGGCAATCCATCCCATTGGAGCGAAGCGAAGGAAGATAAAGGCCCAGTGGAATCCAGCATCACGCAAACGACGAACTGACAAAGCTAAAGTTGGCACCAAGATTGCTAGGTAGAAAATTAAATAAAAAATGACAACCAAACCTAAAAACATGAAAGTAGTTTCGCTCACTGTTTCGCCTATTGAATCCATTACGGTACTAAGAAATACAGTGTAGAAATAGATAATCCAGAAAGGAATAGAAAGGATAAAGTTTCCTAGCCAAACCCACCAGTAATCTGGCCGCGTTGAGCGTCCAGTGAACTCAGCATAATTCTTAAAAAAATTCTTATACGCGTTAATCATGAGATACTCCCGACTTTTATTTTCATCAATATAACTAACTATTCAGTTATAGAACACTCCCAAATCTAGTAAGAGGTTTGGGAGTGTTAGTAAATGGTTCATCAAGACTCAAGAAGTTCGATTCAAGATTGAAACTTCTTCGTTCTTGTAGCATTCTTCAGAAAGTTGAACTTATCGTTAGTCCTTTGATGGCATAGCTAGAAGCACCAAAAGAGCGATACTTCCAACAAATGGAACAAATGCAACAAAAATGAGTGCCCAATGGAAACCAGCATCACGCAGACGACGAACTGTCAATGCAAGTTGAGGCAAGAAAAGTGCCAAACCAAAAATGAAATAAATAAATATGAAAAGACCCAAAGTCATAACAGCAGCTTCGCTATCTGGATTTGCAATTGCACTACCGTAGACTATGTAAAAAGGAATAGCAAGGATAATGTTTGCCAACCCAATCCACCAGTAATCTGGGCGTGTTGAACGTCCAGAGAAATCTACATAACCTTTAAAGAAATTTTTAATTGCGTCAATCATAAAATACTCCTATTTGCTTTTATAGTTATATTTTATCATAAGTGTAAACACCTGACAAGCAAGCGCCTGATTTACGGAAGCTCACTCTAAGTTAAAAAAGATACTATCTGCTCCTTCTCTAAAAGAAGTCGCGGATAATATCTTATCTATTTTAGTCAGCATGAGTTGTTTCGTTTGCAAAGCTGATAATGGCTCTCTTCAATTCAGAACCCTGCATAGTACGGAATTCTTCAATCTTCTGATCGATCATTTCAAGAGGCATTACATTTACCTTACCAACAAAGATTTTGTCCATTACTTGATTGTCGACTAGTTCAGTTGATACAAGCAACTCTTCGTATAGTTTTTCACCTGGACGAATTCCTACTTCTACGATTGGAATTTCATTTTCAGTATGACCACTGAGTAGAACCATTTTCTTAGCCAAGTCGTAAATGCGTACAGGTTTACCCATATCAAGGATAAAGACTTCCCCATCCTTGGCATAAGCACCCGCATGAATCACCAAACGACTAGCTTCTGGAATGGTCATGAAGTAACGAGTCATTCGGAAATCTGTCACCGTTACAGGACCACCTTCAGCAATCTGACGTTCAAAGACAGGAATCACACTACCACGACTACCGAGAACATTACCGAAACGCACCGCACAGTAGGTTGATTGGCTACGTTGATTAAATCCAGTCACAATCAACTCAGCCACACGTTTTGTTGCTCCCATTACGTTTGGTGGATTAACAGCCTTATCTGTCGAAATCATAACCATTTTTGGAACTCTAGCAGCGTCAACTGCTCTAGCAACATTATAGGTTCCAAGAATATTATTCTTGAAGGCTTCTTTTGGATTGCGCTCCATCATTGGAACGTGCTTATGAGCTGCAGCATGGTAAACAATAGCTGGTTCATACTGTTCAAAGACTTGAAGCAAACGGTCATAATCTTGAATATCGGCAATAACAGGAACAAAGTCAATTTCCTGGAATTTACGAATCAATTCATGGTAAATCAGATAAATAGAATTTTCCCCATGTCCTAACAAAATGACACGTTCAGGATTGAAACGACTAACCTGACGACAAATTTCTGATCCAATCGAACCTCCGGCACCAGTCACCAAGATTGTTTTACCAGTAATTTCAGAACCCAGACGTGATTCGTCTAGTCGAATCTCTTTACGTCCTAAAAGGTCTGTAATGTCAATCTTCTGGAAACCACCAATTGGAGGCTGGATACCTTGCACGACTGACTCAATCATAGGCATCTTATAGCATTTCAAGCCGATATGGTTACACATTTGCAGGATGCGTTCATACTCAGATGGATCTAGAGACGGAATCGCAACGATCACTTTTTCAACTCTAAAGCGCTTCGCCAATTCTGGTAGGTCATCATAAGAACCCAAAACTGGGATTTTCCCAAGTTTTTGGCCTTTTTTCTTTTCGTCATTATCCAGAATCCCGACCAATTCAAGGTCACTGGTAGGATGCTGGTAGCTGTTCATAAAGAGCGCACCACCATCTCCGGCACCAATCAAGAAGGTACGGCGGTGTTCTCCTTCTCCATTACCCTTTTTACGTCTTGAGTAAATCAACTGCCAAGTGATACGAGGAAGTAGAATCAAGAAGGTTGTTAATAGGATAAAGAGTACAATAAAACGGACAGAAAAGAGTGGCAAGAAAGCGTAGCAAATAATATAAGATAAAATACTACTAATGGTCACTCCGAAGAAAATCTTCATGAAATCTGTAATCTTGCTATATCGGCTGATACTAGCGTTAAGTCCCCAGAAACCAATCATAATCTGGTAGAAAATGAAGGTTAGACCTGTATAAATGACATAGTCTACCGGAGCTGGATTGATCAACCCATAAAATAGAATATAGGAAACAATAATTGATAAGACCATACTGGCAATATCAAAAAATCCCCAAAAAATTTGTTTCTGTTGTTTATTTAATACTTCAACCAGATCAATTACATAATCTGTCATTTTTTTATTCATGTGAATGGTATCCTCCTACACAAAATCACATTTTCTAGAAATTATAAAATCTTTCTTTAAAATCCTAGCAGTTAATTCTTACTTATTTTTTCTTAGGAGTTTTAAAAAGATAAACTGTCGTACAAAGCCTGGACAGAGAGCAACAACAACTTGGATTAAAACACTTTTCAGGTATTCGCCATAAGAAATCTGCCCACGTTTATACATTCTTTTACGTGCTTGTCGATAGAGTTTCAGATAACGAAGACCACCACGGCGTTCAAACATCCCTGCTCCCACGCGCACCTTACAAAGAATCTGATCTACATTCCCAGTTCGAGCTCCGGCGCTAATCATATTGAGCCAGAGAAGATCGTCCTCCATATAAAGTCCATCTTCATAGTTACCCGCCTTGAGAACCATCTCTTTTTTGAACATAACAGTCATGTGATTAAAAGCACTTCTCATTCGTTGGTAAACAATGATATCCTCATGCTTAATCGGTACACGACGGTAAGATACAATTTCATCAGGCTGGTCGATAAATTCAGCGATATGACCACCTAGCAGGTCCAAATTTTCTGTCTCCATCAATTTAAACTGTTGTTCGAAACGGTCTTCAACAGCAATATCATCTGTATCCATACGGGCAATGACATCGTATTGGCACTGTATAACACCATACTTAAGTGCCAACCCTAGACCACGATTTTGTTCAAGCGGACAGCGTTTGATTGGAATGCTTGACTGTGCTTCCAATTCCTCCAACACTTGATATAGTTCAGGTGTCAGTGGTCCATCTTCAACGATGACCACTTCGCTTGGTTGGAGTGTTTGATGTAAGATACTCTCCACAGCCTCTTTCAAAAAGGCTGGGTTCTCTTTGATGTAGACTGACATCAAGACACTAAATTTCCGATTTTCAGACACAGCTTTTCTCCAATGTATAGATTTTCATTCACTATTTTATCACAAATTTCCTGACTTTCCTATTTTTATTTGAATACAAGAAAAAAACTAGTAAATCTATCAAACTTTTTTCAATGATTTTTCGCAGCTAAAAGACGGATTCCCTCACTCTTCTTGACATCTATAGGAAAAAGCCTTAAAATAAGCTGTTATCAAAATCAGTTTATTGAGGTTCACATGAAAAAACGATCACTCTTTTTTATTCTAGGAATTATCTTAATTGGGGCAGTCTTAAGAGCTCCTTTCACAGCTTTGCCAACTGTTTTGGGAGATATCGCCCAAGGTTTAGGAGTTGAGGTCAGCTCACTTGGGGTTTTGACGAGTCTTCCTCTCTTGATGTTCGCCCTCTTCTCCTCTTTTGCGAGTCGCTTGGCTCAAAAAATTGGACTTGAGCATCTTTTCACCTATAGTCTTATCGTCTTGACCGTCGGTTCAGTGATTCGTATCTTCAATCTCCCTCTGCTTTATCTGGGAACCTTACTTATCGGAGCAAGTATCGCTATTTTCAACGTGCTTCTTCCTAGTGTCATTCAGGCAAACTACCCACAAAAGATTAGCTTCCTGACAACGATTTATGTGACGACTATGGGGATTGCCACTGCTCTTGCTTCCTATCTTTCAGTCCCCATTACTCAGGCAACATCATGGAAAGGCTTGATTCTCTGCTTATCCTTGGTCTGTCTACTAACTTTATTTGTCTGGTTCCCTAACCATATCCACAATCATTTCTTAGAAGGACATGAAAAAAAACAAGAGAAAGAGAATATCTTAAAAAACAAGCAAGTTTGGGCTATTATTGTATTTGGCGGGCTTCAGTCCTTACTCTTCTATACCTGCATGACCTGGTTACCAACCATGACCATCAGTGCCGGACTATCTCATACAGACGCTGGCCTACTGGCTTCAATCTTCTCACTAATTAGCATTCCCTTCTCCATGACCATTCCAAGTTTAACGACGCGTCTGTCTAATCGTCACCGTCAAATCATGTTAACAGTCATCTCTCTGGCTGGTATTTTAGGAATCGCCATGCTTTTATACCCAAGCAACAGTTTCTTATACTGGCTGGTGGCGCAACTCTTGATTGGGACAGCCTGCAGCGCCCTTTTCCCTTACCTCATGGTCTGTTTCTCCATCAAGACCAGTTCTCCTGAAAAGACAGCTCAACTTTCTGGACTTGCCCAGACCGGTGGTTACATTCTAGCAGCCTTTGGGCCAACTCTATTTGGTTACAGCTTTGATATGTTCCATTCTTGGGTTCCAGCGGTATTGGCTCTTTTAGTTATTGATATCATCATGACAACTGCCCTCTTTATGGTGGATCGATCGGATAAAATCCTCTAATCTTCTAGTTTTTGCTAGAAGATTTTTTATATGTAAAATTTTTATACATATTACTTGACAGCGTTTCCATTTAGATGTATGATGTATGTGTAGAATAATTATATATAAAATTTTTATATACTAAAAAGGAGGTGCCCCATGTATTTTCCAACATCATCGGCCATGATAGAATTTCTCATCTTGGCCATTCTAGAACAAGGGGATTCCTATGGTTATGAAATTAGCCAAACCATTAAACTCATTGCCAAAATTAAGGAATCTACTCTCTACCCCATCCTGAAAAAACTGGATACTAATCGCTATCTGACTACATACTCTCGCGAATACCAAGGTCGGATGCGCAAGTACTACTCCTTGACAGAGGTTGGAGAGGAGCAGCTGTTTGTCCTTCGAGAAGAATGGACACTCTATACTGACACTATCAACGGCATCATAGAAGGGAGCATTCGCCATGACAAGAACTGAATATTTGAATCAGCTTGAAGCCTATCTGATGAAGCTTCCTCAATCTGATCGTATCGAAGCTATGGACTACTTCAAAGAACTCTTTGATGATGCTGGTCCAGAAGGTGAGGAAGAACTCATAGCTAGTCTCGGTAGTCCAAAAGAGGCTGCCCATGACATCCTGACTACACTTCTTGATAAAAAAATCAACGAAGAAAATTCCAATAAGAACAACCGTCAGGTTATACAAATCGCAATCCTCGCACTTCTTGCGGCTCCTATCGGTGTCCCTGTAGCAATTGGTCTCCTCATGGTTATCATCGGGATTTTTATCGCAGCGATCAGTGTACTTTTAACCTTCTTTGCTGTATCGGCAGCTGGAATGGTGCTCGGAGCTGTCCTCCTATTTGAAAGCTTCTACGTTCTGGCTGAATCTACATCTGCTTTTATGCTGATTTTTGGTGGAGGTTTACTGGCAATCGGAGCTTCGTCCCTAGTTTTGCTAGCAACTTCCTATGTGACCCGTTTCTTTGGAATACTAATCCTTCGACTCATTCAGTGGATTCTTAATAGAGGAAAGAGAGGTGAAAGTCATGCGTAAATTAACAAAAGGATTTCTTATCTTTGGTGTTGTTACTAGTATCATCGGTTTTACCATGATGATCATCGGCATCCAAACCGATGGTGTCAGAAGCCTCCTTGCAATGTCTCAAAATCCAGTCTTTGAGAGCCGAATGGAAGAGCTCACATTTGATCAAGATATCGAAAATCTTAACATCTCACTAACACAACATTCTCTAGTTATTACGGAGTCAAACGATGATAAGATTCACATCCAGTATCATCCAACCATCTCTGAAAAAGAGAATCTTCAACATTCTAGCAAAGAAAAAACTCTTGAGATTTCCGACACCAAGTCAACTACACGTCCTTCTGTTGGTTCTAGTATCCAAGGTATTCTCTTTATCGTAAGCGGAGTTTCTAGTCGCAATGATGAAGTTGTTCTCTCATTACCAAGAGGAAAGGACTTAAAAAATCTTACAGCCCAGGTTGACCATCGTATCCTTTCAATTTCCAATGCAAAAATCAGCAATGCCAAGATTCTGTCAAATGGATATCTCCTTCGTATCACTGATAGCGAGATTAAAAATAGCCAACTGATCACAACTGGAATTGTCAATGTATTTGAAACCAGTCTAACAGATAGTCGCATCCAAGCAAACCATGAACATATCTCTGCTGACGACATCCAAGTCCATGGTCGTGTAGAATTAGAGGCAGAAAAAGACATGACCCTAAAGCTAACCCAAAAAGAATTTGACAGAATCAATCTAAATCTTTCTTCTGACCATGGTTCCATCTACCATCGCAGTCGGGAAGGATATAATCCGTATGAGGAAAACAAGGAAGATGAAGAGTTCTCTAATCCTTACAATTCAGAGAAAAAAGATACACAAGATTTACTTGTCGCAAAAGCTGGTCAAGACATCAATCTACCAAAAGAGGAGGTTCGCTCGCCTTCTTATAGACATCATGAATAAAAAGTTACAATCAAAAGGGAGGTCTCATCATGACTCAAGAATGGTTCGAAAGTGCTGATTTCGAGAAAACAGCCAACAATGATAAAAAAGATAGCCCATCCGACTCAGTTCTCCTTGAAGAAGATTCAGATACAAAGGAAGAATCACCAGTAGTTGAGGAAAATCCTCAAGCCAATCCAGAAGATAAGGAAACTGACCTAGAAAAAGTAGAGGCCGAAGAACAAGAAGAACCTGAAGAAGAGCCTGCAACAAAGACAGAACAGTCAGAAGAGCCTGTTAAAGAAGCACCTCAGCCTAGCAAATCTTTGGAAAGTCCATTTGTCCCAGATCCTGTACCTACAAAAACGGCAATCTTCAAGGAAGAACTAGCTGACTTTTGGGTTTGGTTACAAGGTGCCCTTAAAGAGCCAACAGCAAGGTTCGATACAGATAAAAAACACAGTTACACTGCCTTTGCGCTCCTAACTATCTTTTCTGCCACGAGTTTCCTCTTTACAGTTTATCACGCCAAGCAAGGCTACTACGGCCGCATGGCAGCCATCGACTCTAAAGCTCTCCAGCATCTCCCTTCACTAAATCTCTTTTCTATCTTCTCCATCCTGGTAGCGACAAGTTTGTTCTTCTTCTCTATCCTCATGGGTGGATTTGTAGTCAAACGTTTTGTCGATCAGGACAGTGATTGGACATTGGAAAGAGCCTTTCAAGTACATAGCAGACTCTTGGCTATCCCAATTCTCTTGACAGGTATTGCTAGCTTCTTTGCCTTCTTTAACGGTCTACGCTTTGCGGCTCTTCTCTGCCTCATTAGTATGTGCATGGTACTACTTGGTAACCTCTATATCATTTCAAGACCTAGCAAGGATAGTCAAACTGATTCCTTCTATCGCCTTCTCTTGGCTTTCTTGGTCAACGGAGGTGTCCTATTTATCTTTTTCCTAGCAGAAATGGCACTTGTTTTCGACTATCTTCGAATTCTTGTCTTCTTATAAAAAAATCCCAGCTATTTAAGAATAGCTGGGATTTTATATGTCTAACGAGCCACTATTTCTCATCTTGTAGTTTCGAGAAAATCTATTTATCTTTTCGTTTAGACCTTTTGAAAACTCCTGTGATATTTGAAAATGCACTTTTGGCAAAATGTTCCACTTTACCTTCAACCTTCTGAATGGGCTTTGGAAGATAACTCTTAAAAACATCAAATTGAGCATTAAATAGTTTAAAGAAAACTTGTATCGTCATCTTCTTTTGTTCAGATGTTAGACGCGTCATGTTATTTACGATTTTGATAATCTTCTTCGGAGTATCAACGGTGATATCTGCAAATTTATTGATACCTGACTCCAAAAAAACATCAAAGATAACATCTGAAAACTCTTGTTTTTCTTCATTACTCATATTTTCTAGCCAACTCGAAATGACCTTGTCAGCATGGATACTCAGCTGAGATTGACTTTCAACTTGGACGAAGTCTATTTGACCCACTTCCCAAGAGAATGTATCGTGTTGAAGAAGCAAAATAGCGTTACTCTTGACAACTTGCGCATTCACCGGTGGCTCCAATAAGACGCTCACCATTGAGTCTTGAGGAATGTAGGAGGCGATTCTATCTTTTATTCGGAGAAATCCTTCTGATTCCAAAAGAGACTCATGAAGGCCCGGAGCATCAAAAGCATAGATTCCTGAGACAGAATTTTGTTTTTCTTCGTCAAGTTTTGAGCAGGCATAAATCGCAAGATTACCACCCTTAGAATGACCAGATACAATATACTCTCCTGGATACTCCGTCATCCGCTTGTCTAAGTATTGATGGGCTGACTGTTGAGCTGGAACCTCGTGCATAAAGGTCATATGGAAGTCTTCTTTCCAACCAATTAGATTTTCATCTGTCCCTCGGAAAACGACCAAATATTTCTCATGTCCAAGACGATAGGTTATGGCTGAAAATTGACGCTCAATATTTGAATCGATTTTATTAATAAAGTCAAAAGCTTCAATAGCCCCATATCGCTCGCTACTACCTAGAATGCCTAAGAGCTCAATCCTAGGAGTGGTGATAACTGATAAAATTTCTCCCTTGTCGCCATTGATTGCAGTGTAATGCTGCGATATTTTCTCTAATGATATCTCGTCGTCCGTAACAATTTGCTCAAAAGGTAAATAGGCTACTTCTGTCAATGCAAGGACATCTAAATCTTTAAAAAAGACTTTGTCAAATGAGTATGTTTTCAACCCCTGAGCATAATCAATGATGTTACTCATTCTACCCTCCCTATCTTTTTATTGATGTTCTCATCCTTATTCGAAATGGATTCAAAAATAATACTTAACGCAAGTAGCAATGCCCAAAATGGAGCAAACCATAACATTGCCAAATTTATCAGAAACGTCAGATACTTCCAATTGGTTTTTACTAATAAAGTTGGAATTAAAAAACAGAAAAACAAGAGTCCACTAACAAGTGAAAAGAATATTCCAAAGGATGTCTCCAGAGTATAAATTGGAGATAGAATGTCGTAAGTGTTCAAAAGTGGGAAAACAAAGGCTAAAACAAGGGCCAATATGATACTTATTGCCACCACGCTAATGTTTATCAAATTTGAATAACTCGCCCTACTGTTTAACCACTTGTTCCAGGTCTGTATTTTAGATCGGTCTTGTCTCTGTCTTATGTTGCCTGTATCTGTGTAGGTATAATAATTGGGAATATGGGCCCAGTAGATTCTTTCAATCACTGTCGCAAAAAAGTTTGAGCGAGATTGAAAAGGTTGTAGGAGCACATTCTTTTGTTGCCCCAGGTGTCTTTTAAACAAAGGCAAAAAACGGAATGGATCATGATTGGAATAGAAGTTTATGAGACTATCATCATTCTTTAAAAAGTTAGACTGTTTCAAAATCTCTTGGCTGCGTCGATTAAAGGTCCACCAAGGGGAAGTCGCAGAAAATGTTAGACATCTCTCTATCCCATCCTCAAAGATATATAAGCGTTGGGCAAGCAAACCTCCCAAAGATACACCGGAAACTACAAAGCGTTTGTGGGGATACTTCTTTCTCAAGGAATGATAAAATGCTTGAAGACTATCATACTGATACAGGTGGACCAAGCCCATACTACCTAGAGTCGAGCTATAAATCCAGTCTTGAAAAATCGTTTTGAAACTATCTTCGTCATTTACCTTGGGGATGAAACGAGCATCAGCTCCTGTCTTACGAAAGAGTTTTTTCCCAATCCCTACATCAGCCCCTCTGACAACGATGTAGATAGTATCCTCACCTTCCGTTTCATAAGCTACGGCTTGTAAGCCATTTACCCACGAAGCATTCTCATCAATCGAGGCAAGTTTTTTTACAACTTTATCTTCAAAAACTACACTTCCGTATCGCATTATTTCTGTATTGAATACAATACTTGTCAAGTATACTAATAATCTAGTTTCTTTAATCATTTGTTTTATTTATTGTAAAAAAAGATAAGTAGTGAGCGGGGTCTTCTCCCGTGTTTTATAACACTACTTATCTTTAAACGTTAATCTACTTATCCTTCGTCTGCTTGTTAATTCGATGAAGATACTGTCATTGTAGCAAGGGCATTATTAATAGCTGTCAAGTTTGCTTTCTTAGTAGCATTGATGATTAGGAACCAATCGATGACTGTCCAGATACCAAAAGTCAACCAAGCCAAAAGAAGTTTTGCAACTCCTAACCCAATGTGACCAATGTAGAAACGGTCAACCCCGAATCCACCTAAGAAGATTGAAAGGATCAAAGCTGTTGTAGGGTTTTTAACGTCTGTAGCAGCAATCACTTGGTTTGCTTGTGAATCATCTAATTGACTCAAGCGTTCACGAAGTGATGGAAGTTGCTCTGATGGGAAGTTAGCAGTATTTGCTGACAAGAATGAATCTGTAAAGTTTGACATAATAATCTCCTCTTTATGTTTTCTTATATTTTAGACATTTTTTCCTTTTTGTCAAACTTCCTCTGTGTTTCCTATATTTTTCAAAGTTCCAGTTCAATTTAACCAAAAGAAAAACATTCAATGTATCTTCCCTTAGAATCCCTTTATTTTACATTTACCAGTGCTTCAAAATCCTCTCCTGAAACTGGCCCTACCTCTACTTGGTTGGCATCTAGGTCTTGGTAGAGTTCTTCTGGTAAAGCTGATAAGAAGGTTTGGTAATCCAATCTTGCAATGGCTTCATAGTCTTCTGGTTTTGAGCCGTCTCCTGATATTTTTACTAGATCAATTTCCCAGACAAGCTCTTTTCCTACCAACTGCTCAACATAAGGCGCTGGAATCACAGGTTCTTTTGGCAAAATAGTCTTTACTCCCTGAGCTAGGTGGTAGATACCATGAACCTTACCCTCGCTATCTGGATAGAATTTGGCGCTTGCAGGATATGCATCCGACCCTTGAACCTTTTTGACTAATGCTTCAAAACGTGCCACTCCATCTTCTTCCAAGAAGCTTTCTAAGTCCTTCTTATCAAAGTAAATAGTTGATAGAATTCCTTGGCAGAAGCCCAAACGAGCACCCTTATCCGCTAAATAAGTTTTAACAGTTTCTTGGAAATAGTTTTCCAAGTCAAAGTCTGCCAATCCTTCAACTTCTTCACCAACCTTGCTAGATAAGGCTTGCAAGAGAGCTTCTACAATCTCCCAGTCAACTCTGGTAATCAAGTCAGGAATGATTACTTGATAGCCTTTTTGAGAGTCTAGGTAGCGAACTTTAAAGAGGAACTGAGATTTACCCACGATTCCACACTCGATATACTCGAGGCGATTAAGGGGTTGACGGAGATAGACAGCATCATAACTATGCGACTCTAGGCCTTCTACTAAACCTAAAATTGATTTGGCCGTAAGAATCTCCTGTTGTCCTAGAATACTTTGTTTATTTGGAATAAAAAATGTTTTCACCATAAATGGTCTCCTTTGAAATCGTTTACATATAGTATACACCATTTTCCTGAAAGATGCAGAAACAAATTTAAGATTTTTTGGTCAAAAGCATAGAAAAACAGCCCTGAAAGGCTGTTAATATCTATTATATAACTTCAGAATGATCTAGATTCTCACCAATCGCTGCTAAACGCTCAATGACTTGGTCTTGCGTCAATTCATGCTCTAAAACATAGCGATTACGTGGATGAACACGACACTCGTGTGAGCAACCACGGAGGTACTTGTCTTCATTCTTTTCAGATGTCAAGATACGACGGTTACAGAAAGGATTACCACAGTTTACATAGCGTTCGCACGGTGTGCCATCAAACCAATCTTTTCCGACGATGGTTGGATTGACATGATTGACATCGACTGCAATACGCTCATCAAAGACGTACATTTTCCCATCCCAAAGTTCACCTTGAACTTCTGGGTCTTTTCCGTAAGTGGCGATTCCTCCATGCAATTGGCCAACATCTTTGTAGCCTTCACGAACCATCCAACCAGAGAATTTCTCACAACGGACTCCGCCAGTACAGTAGACGACAACACGCTTGTCCATAAATTTTTCCTTGTTATCACGAACCCATTGTGGCAACTCACGGAAGTTGCGGATGTCTGGGCGGA
>ENA-OWLR01000340-OWLR01000340.1-metagenome-genome-assembly--contig:-NODE-340-length-14637-cov-4.996091_pt1 | contig 14637 bp, 8 predicted proteins | sample MGYA00245352_ERZ651110 | MGnify/ENA primary metagenome ERZ651110 (study PRJEB26857, sample SAMEA4031765) | metagenome | biome: human; feature: oral; material: saliva | place: Philippines | collected 2014 | study... | reverse complement strand
ATCGTTTTTATATTACAAAAAAATAATTTTCCATATAAAATTAGGCACATATAACCAATGGTTTTGGACAACTCTTTTTGAATATTGCCGACTGTACAACAATTCAAGTGGAAAGCATAATTGTGTTCCCCTATTTGGCTTTTTAAATTTGTAGATAAAGACACAGAAAAAACGCTTATAGCTATGAGTATCGGTAGAAATGGTGGTGCGCTAAAAGCTGTTTAAAGTTTGGAATGTTGCTATAAAATAATTATATTTGCATTTCACAAACCAAACATACTGATATTTTTTTAATGATAAAGAAAAATAAATATGGGCAATATTTTACTATTGAAACTATAGCAGAGTTTATGGTTTCTTTAATAAAACAAGGAATGGAGGCTAAAGTGCTTGAACCATCTTGTGGAAAAGGCGTTTTTTTTAAAATGCTTTATAAGCACGGATTTAAAAGCATAAAAGGTTACGAAATAGATGCCACTTTAGACAACCCATATAAGAATGTAGTGGAATATAAAAGTTTCATCTGTTCTCCACTTTCCGAACGCTTTAATGTGGTAATTGGTAATCCGCCTTATATAAGGTGGAAGAATTTAGAAGATAATTTAAAAAGAGAATTGGCACAGTCGGCTTTATGGAATAAATATTTTAATAGCCTTTGCGACTATTTATTTATTTTTATTTTGAAGAGTATTGAACAGCTTAAGGATAATGGCGAACTAATTTTTATTTGTCCTGAATATTGGTTAAATACAACACATTCGGCATCGTTGCGAAACTATATGTGTGTAAATGGGTACTTTTCTGATATTTATCTTTTTAAGGAAACAACATTATTCGAAGGCGTAACATCTTCGTTTGTTATATTCAGATATATAAAAAGCAAAAAACAAGCATCGGAAATAGTATTACACAAATACACTAAACGTGAAAAACCTAATTTAGACGAATTAATTGATGGTAGTTGTTTTGTGATAGAACAAATTCCATCTTTCCAAATAGGCAAACGATGGATATTAGCAACAAAAAGTAAACAAAATTTGCTAAAGTCTTTTCAGAATAGTTGTATTCAAAATAAAAGTTTATTTCCAAATAGTGAAACATTCTATAGAATAGGCGATTTCTGTGATATAGGAAATGGTATGGTTTCGGGTTTAGACAAAGCATTTAAAGTTACAGATATAGATGTTTTAAACGAAGACGAGCGTAACAGTTTAATAAAAGTAAATAAGGCAAAAGACTTAGACCAATATTCTAATATTGGAACAAGCTACTATTTCTTCATAAAGGACGATATGAAAGAAAAAGATTTTGCTGCAAAATTCCCCCATTTCTACAAACAACTGATGCCTTATAAAGAATTATTGGAAAAACGATATAGTTACGGTCGCAATTTACCGATATGGCAATTTGCTTTTCCAAGAAACGAACAACTTTTCAATAGAGATGTTTCTCGTATTTTTGTACCGTGTAAGGATAGAATTTCCACACGAAAGTATTTTCGTTTTTCGTATGCCGATAAGAAATACTATGCTTTGCAAGATGTTACAGGCATTTTGCTAAAAAAGCAATGTAAAGAAGATATTAAGTATATTTTAGCTTATCTAAATAATGAACGAGTTTTTGAGTGGCTAAAATATAATGGTGTTGTAAAAGGAGAAATTGTTGAATTTTCAGAAGCACCAATAGCCAATATTCCATATCGTCCTATACGGTGGAACGATAAACGCGAAGTGGAATTACACGATAGAATAGTGAAAGCCACAACAAATTATATAGAAAAGAAAGACATAGAAAGTTTTTCTATAATAAAGTATAGCTTTAATAAATTATTTAATGAACAGAATTAATTATAAATTATTATTGTCCAGAATAAAAGGCAAAACAGTTATACGTCCTAATGCTTCAACATCAGGAACATTATCGGGACATGCTGCGGGAGAACCATTTGGAAAATTGGTTTATAACGAATTAAAAAAAATGTATCCTCATAACATATTTAAGCAATATGAATATTTAAATGATTTATATAGGACACACCCACAGGCTATTTCGTTAGAAGATAAAAAGGCTTTGTTTGAATCTCCTATTGCTCTATTCTTGTTAAGCAGAGGCGATTCTGCTACACGATTATGGAATCCACAAAATATTTTTGAAGAGAAACAGAATGATACTGCCGATATCCTTTTTCACGATAATAACTTCTTTGAAATTATAGATGTGAAAACAAGAAATATGGCAAAATTAGCAATGGCACCTAATATAATATCAGCTTATAAGGTTGCGCAAATGTGTACATATATTATTGATAATGAAGAATACGATACAATAAATATAAAGTATATTGAGATAGATTGGAAAGAAAATGGAACAGAACATTTAATATGCGAAGAAACCCATATAGGCGAATTATTTAAAGCTAATCCTAATACATTATATATTAATTGGGCTGCTGCAATGCAAATACAATTTCATGTCAATGAACTTGACCAAAGTTTTAAAGGAAATTTAAACGACTGGGCAAAAGGATATTTAAAAATGTTTGTAAAGAGTGCAGAACATCGTATTGATACTATGTACCAAAAGTATGTAGCACCTTTCAAAAAGTATATTTATTAAAGTTCTAAATAAAATATAGTGATATAAAATAGAAGAATACCTCCTGGTAATAACCTAATTTTTAGCTGCGTAATAAGATAATTATTGGGTTCAAAAGGTTTTTTAAAGAAATAAATCTAAAAAAGCAAGAATAAAGTCTTGTTTTTAAAAATTATGGCTATCTTTGCAAACGAACCTAAAGAAGTGTTTAGCGAAGCATTTTCTTTATATGTAGGTGGTTTTTATTTGTGCGAACATTTAGAACTATCAATTAGACTGAAGAAAAAAAAGTAAACTAGATATAATAATAACTATAATTTAACAACGTATGAAGAAAGTCTACTATTCTTTTGTCTTAGTGTTAATGACACTAATGTCAATGAATGTGCTGGCTGATACACCTATTAAGTTAGATGTAGATGATGCCAGTAGAATTAGAGTGAAAGTTAATTATTCGCCCATTGAAAATATAAAAAATGGTGTGAACGAATTAACCGTGCCACAATATGGTTCAGTTCAAATAGAAGCCAAAGATGGTTCGTATTTAACACGAGTTTATAAAACTAACAAAGACGGAGAGGCAGTAGAACAATCTATTTCCAATCTAACTTCGTGTAACATTTATTTAACAGATGCAGATAAAAACCTAAAATTTACGGTAAAATCGAGAGTTTTAGCCGATGCACGCACAGCATCGTGCACAGTAAAAGTAGACGATGCTACAAAAGTTAAATTAGAACGTTATGAATCGCACACAGTTGTGAGCCTACAAAATGGCGATAACACAGTGAAGTATATTCCTAATGTGGAGAAAACCTTAATAATAGGCAATGCAAACTATGGCGATGCTCCACTTTATAAAGTAACACTCGATGGTACAGAAGTAGAAAGTTCAGGCAATCAGTTTTTTGTAACACCGAAAGAAAATAGTGTAATATCAATTGCAGCAAACTATCCAGATGTAGATTGTGGTGTGAAATTTAATTTCTCAAGCAACGATGTGAAAGGTATTCTTGCCAAAGTAACAGTGAATGGCACAGAAGTAACCAACTATAACGATGCAAATTTCACGGTTAAGGCAGGAACAAAGTTAGCACTTACTTTCGATAAAACGAACTACGCTTTAGAGTCGTTTAAAGTGAACAATGTGGAAACAAGTGTTTACGGAACGTTTGAATATCTTGTGAAAAATGCAACAACCTTCGATATTAAAGCACACAAATATGCAACAATAAAGGCAACACTGAATGTTGATAAGGCAGAAAATATTACAGTTTATCACGGCAGTAGCTATAATAATAAGGTGATAGCCATAAAAGATGGCGAAAACACTATTGAACTGAACGAAGTTAGCAGTATGATTCAGGTAAAGCCCAATAGTGGTTGCAAAATAGAGAGCCTTAAAGTAGATGGAAATGTGAAGACCGCTGGTAGCGATGGCATTTACGAAATAAATCTTGCAGAAGGAATGAAGATAGAAATTACGACATCTGCCATAGTACGCGACCAAAAAGCAATTGTATATATAGACGATATAAGTCTTGCTAATTATGGTTTTAATTTTTATCGTTCCGACCATTCAACAGTTCCTATGCAAAGTGGCGAAAACACATTGATGTTTTCTGCCGACGATAATGTATTTATGTTCGGAGCATACGGTAACGACCTTAGTAAAATGTTAGTAGAACTAAATGGCGATAAAGTAGAACCAGCTTACGGAGGCGGAACAAGTTACGAAGTAAAATTAAAAAATGGCGATCGTTTAGAAATAAGGCTTAGTGGTCCTAATGGAATTGACGAAATAGAATTGCAATCAACAAATAAAAACACAGTGGTTTATCGTATTGACGGTACACGTGTAAAAGGTGCAACATTGTCTCCAGGAGTGTATATTATTAATGGAAAGAAAACTATAATAAACAAGTAATGAGAAAATTTACATTCACTATTCTATGTTTAGGTTTGGCTTGTTCTGCATTTGGTCAATCTAAACTCGACTTACAAAGTCGTATGATGTTATTGCAAATGCGCAATACATCAATACCGACTTACAATAGTCGTACACGTTCTTTCGAACGTCCGAAAGTAATTCAGCCAAATGTAATGGCAATGATAGAATTTACAGGCAATAATGCCCTTAGCGAACTGGAAGCACAAGGCGTAAAAGTGCTAAGAGTGCGTGGTAATATTGCAATAGTAATGGTTTCTACAGCCGATGTAGAGCGTATTTCAGATATGAGATGTGTGCATCGTATGGAATTATCGCGCCCAGTTTATCAGAAAATGGACATTGTTCGCCAGGTAACAGGCATAGATAAAATACATAAAGGCGTAGATTTGCCACAAGCATATACAGGAAAAGGCGTAGTAACAGGTATTGTTGATGGTGGTATAGACCCTAATCATATAAACTTTTTAAAGCCAGATGGTACAACACGTTTTGGTTATTTAAGTAAGATTACAGCAACCACCACCACTCAACAAGGATATCTTTACCAAAATTATTATCCTCGTGCAGTGCTCGACACAATGAAACAACGTGATGATACGTATGCTATAGAAGATTTTGCAACCGATAGTTATACAAATTTCCACGGAACACATACAACCGGTATAATGGCAGGTGGTTATAAAGGAAATATTACGGTAGCAAAAACCGACGATCAAGATATTTCTTATAAAGTAACCGAAGCAAATCCATATTATGGCGGTGCAACCGAATCGGAAATAGTAGCTTCGTGTGGCGATTTACGCGATCAATATATTGCTTTTGGTGTAGACGATATTATTAACTATGCAAAACTTTCAGGTCCGAAAGCAAAACCTTGTGTAATAAATCTCTCATTAGGTAGCAATATTGGTGCACACGATTCAACAAGTGTAATGAATCGTTTCCTTGCTCTTTGTGGTAAAGAAGCAATTATTTGTGTTGCAGCAGGAAATGAAGCCGACCATCCAGTAGCATTAACTGCAAAGTTTAATAATGCCGACGAAACAGTTCAAACATTTATTCGTCCAACAATGGAAGGTGAATATAAAACAGCAAACAAGTCTTATTACAATCTTCGTAACGGACAAATTTGTGCTTATAGCAATAATGCTGATGAATTTGAATTGCAAATAGTAGTTACCAACGGTACACGTAACAATAAAGTAGCTGCTCGTATTCCTGTAGATCATAATACAAATGGACAACCAATAATTTACTCTTCAGGTGGCGATTATGCAATTTCAGGTTCAGTTGTAAATCAAACATTTGCCAAAGCTTTTAATGGATATGTAAGTGCTGCATCTATTAAAGATCCAGAAACAGGACGTTATTATGTGCTTGCTGAATTTTTAACAAGCGACAATCAAACTACCAATAAAGACGGCAATTATAAATTAGGTCTTATAATAAAGAGTAAAAAGGCTGGACAACGTGTAGATGTTTATGGCGATGCACAGTTAGTTTACTTCGACGATTATGATCAACCAGGTTGGGTAAAAGGTTCTCGCAATGGTTCAATAAGCGATATGGCTTGTGCTGCTAATGTAATAAGTGTTGGTAGTTATAATGTACGAAACCATTGGCCATCATTAGATGGATATGTTTATGGCTATAATAAGAAAGGACAAGGAAACGATTTCCCAGCTGGTGAAGTATCTCGCTTCTCTTCTTATGGAACATTAGCCGATGGTAGAAATCTTCCAGACATTTGTGCCCCTGGTGCATCTGTTATTTCTTCTGTAAACACATATTGTGTAACAAATCCTGACATGGGTTATACACCAGCTGCGTTGCAAGCAGAACTAAAAAAAGATAAGAAGACTTATTATTGGCATCAATCTCTTGGAACATCAATGGCAACACCAGTAGTTGCTGGCGCAATTGCATTATGGTTAGAGGCAAATCCTTCTTTAACTTATAAAGATGTAGTGCGTATAATAAAAGAAACAGCTGTAAAAGACGATTTTGTAAAGAACACTGGCGACCCAGTACAATGGGGAGCAGGAAAGTTTGATGCATACGCTGGTTTAAAACAAGTATTGAAAGAAAAGGCTGCAAATGGTATTCAAGGAATAAAAGCAAACGAAAAAGAAACACCAATATTAACAATGACTGGTACACGTTCGTTTACAGTGTTCCTTGCAAATGCAAAACAGCTAAATGTACGTGCTTATACACTCTCTGGACAATTAGTGCATACAAATATTGCACAAGGAAATGAAACAAATATAGATGCTTCTGCATGGGAAAAAGGTGTATATCTTATTCAAGTAAACGGAAGTTCTGCACAACGAATTATTATCTATTAAAAATATGAAGAAAAAAAGAAATTTTCTCTCGTCGGTATTATTAATACTGATGACGATGATTTTGAATTCTCTCGGTGCACATGCGCAAAGTGAGGAACCAATCATCAGTTTTCATACAAATGTATATGAAAAAGCTAAAGGTACAGGCGTAACGCCAAGTGTATCATTTGCTCTTGGAGCTGCAAACGAAAAGCAAGTTGTTAATATCGATTGTGGTAACGGTGAGGAAGAATTCGATGTAGATGTTGCTCAAATTGGCGAAAATCAATCTATAAAAGGTTCTCTTTATATAGGACAAGTTTCTAAAGATGGTTGGGTGAAAATTTATGGCGACCCAACAAAACTCTACTATTTTAATGCTTCCGGTAATGAAATTGACGAAATTAAGTTCAGCAATAAGTTAGGACTTCGTGTTCTTAATCTTGAACATAATGTATTAACTTCGCTCAATATAGACGATTTAAAGGGATTGCAGGTTATATATTTACAAGATAATCCATTTGCGAAAGCTACTCCTTTAATGATTGGCTCTTTACCTAATCTTTTGGTATTAGAAATTCCACAATGTGGTCATATCTCGCCAAACTTTACTCTTCGCAATTTCCCCGCACTTCGTTCGTTCGATGCTTATCATTCTCTTACTTTAACAAGCGTAGACCCTACAGCTTGCCCATTATTGCAACGTTTGAGTCTTGATATGACGAATGTTTCTTCGGTAGATCTTTCTAAAAATCCAGATTTACAAGTGTTGAACGTTAGCGATTCGCGCATTAGTTCGCTCGATCTTAGTCATAATCCAAAGATAAGAGAACTTTATATCTCTCATACTTCTGGAACTGTGAACACCGATATTAAGTTCGAAACTATAGATGTAACGCATTGTCCAGAGCTTTACTATTTCTTCTGTGGTGGTAACAAGTTTAAAACTCTAGATTTAAGTAAGAACCCTAAACTCTTTACTTTCTCTTGCGACGATAACTTGTTGCGTTCTCTTGATGTTACTAAGAATACCGACCTTTATAGTGTTAGTGTTCGTAATAATTATATGGACTTTGCTACCTTGCCTTGGCCAGGAAACTGGTTTGAATATTACCATGCACAGCGCGAAATGGAATTGAACGATTCTTATAAAGTAGGCGATGTTATCGATCTTAGCAATCGTGTTTTGCGTCAAGGTACAACAACTAATGGTATTCTTTATAGAGTTCCAAAGGACGATCCAACTAAACCTGTTGAATTGGACAATACATATTATAAATATGAAAATGGAAAAGTTACGTTGCTGAAGGCTCTTGCAGACCAAGTTTTCATTCAGTATACAAATTCTGTTTTGAAAGATTATCCTATTCGTACCGAAAACTTCACCGTTAGAACTGTTGAAAACTTTGGTAAAGACACAAAGGCTGTAGAATTTTCTAGTCTTGGCTCTGCTGGTGCTCCAATAAAAATGTCTGTTGGTATTTTAGGTGCAACCGATGCTAAGCCTGTTTCTGTGAAAATAGATTTAGGAGATGGAAATTTGGTTCCTTTTGCAATTAAAGCTGAAGAACCAACAACGCCTAATATAGATACACAGCGCAAGGGTTCTGGTAATATTATTATTTATGTGCCACAAGATAATTATATTACAGCTTTAGAAACCGACAACTTGCCAATTGATAATATCGACCTTACTGCATTAAATCAGTTACGAGTTCTTGCTTTGAAGAATGCTGGTTTAAGAAATATCGATCTTGGTTACAACAATAAATTAAGAAAACTAGACCTTTCTGGCAACTTGCTTACAAAACTTACCTTAAAAGGTCCGTCTTCTTACTTCTATAAGAGTTTGCTTACCGATATTAATTTAAGCAACAACCAGTTGGAAAGCTATGAATTTGATGATTTCTATGCTGTTCGCAAATTCGATATTAGTCATAATAAGATGAAAGCATTAGATGTTTCTGATGCAGACAATCTTCGTTCGCTCAACATTTCTAACAATGCTTTCACACGTTTGTTATTGAATCATAGCGAACTTTTAGAAAGCTTAGATGCTTCTAACAACGAACTTAACGAAGTTAAAATACCACCTGTTGCTCCTTTGGCTTATTTAAACATAAGTGGTAACAACTTTACATTGGCAAATATGCCTGCCGATTTCGGTTTAGATGCTACACACTTTATTTATGCTCCACAACATGTTCTCGAAATTTCTACATCTTCTCCAGGTATCGACCTTTCTGAGCAGTTCATTACAAAGAATGGCGCTACAACTCAATATGTATGGAAGAAAGAAAATGGACAGAAACTTGTTGAAGGTACAGACTATACTATTAAAGATGGTGCTTCTAAATTTAAGAACTTAACTGTTGGTAAGATTTATTGTGAAATGACTCACGCTGCTTATCCAGCATTTACGGGTGCAAATGTATTTAAAACTACGCTTGTACAACCAATTGATATGCCTAAATATGAATTGGCTTCTTTCACAACTATAAATGCAACTGATAGTGTTGATTTGTCGTTAGCAAGTCCTGTTAAGGGAACTTCTGTTTACTTTGAATGGAATGGCGACGGAAATGTTACTCAATACACCTTAGACACAACTTACAAGCTGTTTAGAGCTAAATCTAAAGCTAATAAGAAAGTACGTGTACTTGTTGCTAATGCCGACGATAAATTATCGGTATTCAGTATTTCAAAGGTTAAGATTGGCGAATCTGATTTCTCTGGATTAAAAGATACTCGCTCTATTACAATTGCTGATGCTGGAATGCAGTCTGTAAAAATACCTGCTTCTACTGCTTTAACTCAGTTGAATTTGAGTGGAAATGAACTTACAGAATTTGATTTGTCTGATTATCCAAACCTTTATTTCTTGTCTTTAACCAACAATAAGATTAAAGATTTCGATTTATCGAAAGGTAAGAAGCTTGGTCTTGCATTTGTTTCAGGTAATAAGCTGAAGACTATTAAGATTGATAACCCCGATTTGTGGAACCTCGAATTGAGTAAAAATGCTCTTGAAAGCGTTTCTCTTGATAAGGCTCCTGCTTTGGAACAACTTTGGTTGAACGATAACTTGCTAACACAGGTTGATATTTCTAAGAATACTAAGTTGGGTGTTTTGAATCTTGTTAAGAATAAATTGAGATTCTCTACAATGCCAATTGCTGTAGATAAAGACGGAGTTGCAAAATTCCATAAGTATTCTTATAACTTGCAAGAACCTCTTGATGTTGCATTGAATGGTTCTAGTGTAGACTTGAGTTCTGAAGCAACTATCGACGGAGCTCCTACAGAATTCCGTTGGTTTATAGACCGTATTAACGTTGTTGATGGCGAACCACAAGGCGAAGAATTGGATAAAGACGACGAATATACCATTGCAAATGGTGTAACAACATTTAAGCTTACAAAGGCAACTAATCATCTTGTTTGCTTAATGCGTAATCCTCGCTTGCCGAATTTATATCAAATTACAAATTATGTGAACTTTGATCCAACTGGTATAGATGGTGTTTCTGCTAATAACGATATTCAAGTGCAACTTGTAAATGGTGGAATTACTGTAGTGGGTGCAAAGAACAACACACTTGCAGTTTATACCATCGATGGTAAGCTTGCTTATCAGAATAAACAAATTAGCAACGACGAACATATATCTCTTGCTGCTGGCACATATATAGTACGTGTTGGAAACAAAGTTGCTAAAGTAACTGTAAAGTAAAATAATTCTTTCGTAGAATTATCTACAAATATCAAGGTCGTATCATAAAGCTTGTTTTATGGTACGACCTTTTTTCTTGCTCTATTTTTCTAACAAATACGAATTAGCCATTACCACATTAGGGGTTAATAGTAATATATGAATGATGTTGTAGGCTAATCTGCATTTCGTCTGCTTTATATACGGTGTGTAATAAGTAGACGTGCGTCCCAGATTAGTATTTACGCCATTGCTTTTACGTGTAAACAAACATTGGTTTATATGGAAACAAACACTCTTTCATATATTAAGAAGCAATTATTTACACGTAAGTAAAACTTTATTTACGTGTAAGTAAAACTCTACTTACGTGTAAATAAAACTATTTTATGCTTATAAACGCAATGTGCTTTCATAATAGAAACAGACGAATATAATGAAAAAATCTATTATGCGCCAGTGGTTTCGTGTTTGTGTAACTCTTGTTATGCGAAAAGTTTTTTTATGCGTTTCAACAGCTTATAAAATACGCATAAGTTATTAGCGCAATTGTGTGTAAAACAAAATATCCCCTACGCCGATGGTAGGGGATAACGAAAACTTTTTATTAAGATAGGGTATGGTTTTCGTTCATTTGTAGCTTCGAACAGAAAAAACGTTCTACATTCAAAACGAGTATAGTTGTTAGTTTGCAATAATACAGAAGAATGTTGTAAATACAAACAAAGCTATTATTCTCTGAGTTCTGTTTGTTTTCTGTGTCCAACCGTTTCTATATTTATTGCAGAACACTAATTTCTTAACTTTTTCTGAATTGCGATGGACTTTTGCCGTATCGGTCTTTAAAATACTTTCCTAAGAAACTTTGGTTAGGGAAGTGCAATTCTTCTGCAATTTGTTTAATACTCATCTTGCTATTTTTAAGCAATACACGTATTTCCATCATTACGTAATAGTCAATCCATTCGCTTGGTGTGCGTTTGCTTACGTGCTTTATAGTTTCTGATAGATATTTAGGCGAAATATAAAGTTGCTCTGCATACCAACTAACACGACGTTCAGAACGATATTGCTTTTCCACCAGTCTAATAAAGTCGGCAAATATAGTTTCGCCCCTCGATTTTCCCGTTTTTTCTACTTGTTGTACCCTATAAATAACATTGCACATATCGTATATGAGTACTTTTAACATAGTAGCCACCAATTCGCGACGGAATTCGTGGTCGAGGTCTAATATTTTTAGCTTTACGGCTTGTATGTAATCCAGTAATTCTTTTGCCATGTGCGGCTCAGTATGGAATACAGGGTGTCGTCTTGCAAAAAGAAAAAGCGTTGTAAGTTCTCGTATATTGCTTACCACTTCTTGGAAGAAGTCGTACGAAAGAAGCAAACAAACGCCCTTTGTTTCTGGTGCGATTTTATAGTCGCCCATTACTTGTCCTTCGCTAACAATAAGAATATCGTTTTTAGAAACCTTGTGTACAACAGTATCTACCGTATATTCTACTTCGCCTTCAGTACAAATAGCTAATAATAGACACTTCATTTTAGAAGTTTCTCGAAGCAAGGGCAGTCCCGTAGTTTGATCGTACAGCAATAAATCGCTATCTATGCTAAAACCATAGGGATTTTTAGCTTTAATGAAATCAATATTAATTTCTCTCATATAGCGTAAATTTTATTCGAGCCATCACTTGTTCTGCAAAAGCAAAAGATAGCGAGAGTTCGTAGATTAAGCATTTAAAAAATATAATAGTCAGAGCCCTATGCATCTATATTTGCGTAGGTTGCATTCTGTTCAATAAATTCGCGGCGTGGCTCTACATCGTCTCCCATTAACATAGAAAACATTTCATCTGCCGTTGAAGCATTTTCAATTGTTACTTGTTTTAGCAAACGTGTTTTAGGATCCATAGTAGTTTCCCATAATTGTTCTGGGTTCATTTCTCCTAAACCTTTGTATCGTTGTGTATGTACAGCTTTGTTTTCTTCGTCTCCTCCAGCATATTTATTTAGGAATTGAAGTCGTTGCTGTTCAGTGTAGCAATATTCGCTTACTTTTTTATAAGTACATTTGTATAGTGGCGGCGTTGCAATATATAAATGCCCTTCTTCTATAACACGCGGCATATAACGATAGAAAAGAGTCATAATAAGAGTGTCAATATGCGAGCCATCAACATCAGCATCGGTCATTATAATAATCTTATCGTAACGCAATTTATCTGTATTAGCTTCAAAATCAGACTCTCCTTCTACGCCAAATCTAACACCAATAGACTGAATTATATTCATTACCGATTCAGCTTCAAACACTCTATGGCGTTGAACTTTCTCTACATTTAGTATTTTTCCACGCAAAGGCAGAATAGCTTGTGTATATCTGTCGCGTCCTTGTTTTGCAGAACCACCGGCAGAATCGCCCTCAACAAGGAAAATTTCACAATCTTTTGGGTCTTTGTTAGAACAATCGGCAAGTTTTCCAGGCAAGCCACCTCCAGTCATTACATTTTTTCGTTGAACACTTTCGCGTGCTTTTCGAGCTGCAATTCTGGCTGTGGCAGCAAGAATAACTTTATCGCAAATAAGTTTTGCTTCAACCGGATTTTCTTCTAAATAGTAAGAGAGAGCTTCTCCTACAGCTTGCTGAACTGCACCAGAAACTTCGCTATTTCCTAACTTTGTTTTGGTTTGTCCTTCAAATTGTGGTTCGGCAACTTTAATAGAAATTACTGCTGTTAAACCTTCGCGGAAGTCTTCGCCCGTTATTTCTATTTTTGCTTTTTCTATTTGTTTTGCTATTTGTGGGTCGTTATCTGCATACGCTTTTAATGTGCGTGTTAATGCTGTACGAAAACCAGTAAGGTGTGTTCCTCCTTCAATTGTATTAATATTATTTACATACGAGTGTATGTTTTCGTTGTAGTCGGTGTTATACATTATAGCAACCTCGATGGGTATGCCTTGTTTTTCTGTTTTCAGGTATATTACATCATCGAAAAGATGGGTACGGTGCCGGTCTACGTATCTAACAAATTCTTTTAATCCTTCTTTAGCATGGAAAACTTCTTGGCGTGTTTTGCCTTCGCTATTTGGACGCAAGTCGGTTAATGTTATTTTTATACCTGCATTTAGGAATGCGAGTTCTCGCATACGTCGTGCAACAATTTCCCATTGAAATACAGTTGTTGTAAAAATGCTTCCATCGGGCCAGAATTGTTGCCGTGTTCCTGTTTTATCTGTCTCGCCAACTACTTTTACTGGATATAGAGGTTTTCCTTGTTCGTATTCTTGTTGATAGATTTTTCCATTTCGGAACACTTGCGATTTCATGTGCGAAGATAGTGCATTTACACAACTTACGCCTACACCGTGTAAACCTCCACTAACTTTATAGGAACCTTTATCGAATTTTCCTCCTGCGTGTAGCACTGTCATAACAACTTCGAGGGCGCTTTTGTGTAGTTTTTCGTGTTCGTCTACAGGAATTCCACGTCCATCATCTTCAACAGTTACAGAATTATCTTCGTTTATTGTTACTTCTATATGGCTACAATAGCCTGCCATTGCTTCATCAATAGAATTATCTACTGTCTCGTTTATGAGATGATGAAGTCCTTTTTCGCTAATATCGCCAATATACATTGCAGGACGCTTACGTACTGCCTCAAGTCCTTCAAGAACCTGAATATTACTGGCGGAGTAATTGCTCTCGTTTCCTAAGTTATCTGCCATTTTGTTTTTGAATCTGCTTATTCTTTCTCGATAGCCTTACAAGCTGTTTCTACGCTTTTCGGGATTTCATAATCTCTAAGGATATCTCATTGCAAAGATACAAAAAATACCTTATTTAGAGTAACATTTAATATAAAAAAAAGTTTAATAAAGACAATTTATAAGCTGTCTAAAAGGCTATGGGGAATGTTTTTTATTAAATGGGTATGGAAGGAAGTTTTTATTTTATTTGAATTCTTTGCTATAAAGTAATTATATTTTTTATAGTCTTACTTCTTATTGTTGGTTATAACAAACAATTAGATCGGAAGAGCACA
>ENA-OWLR01000338-OWLR01000338.1-metagenome-genome-assembly--contig:-NODE-338-length-14664-cov-4.827572_pt1 | contig 14664 bp, 16 predicted proteins | sample MGYA00245352_ERZ651110 | MGnify/ENA primary metagenome ERZ651110 (study PRJEB26857, sample SAMEA4031765) | metagenome | biome: human; feature: oral; material: saliva | place: Philippines | collected 2014... | reverse complement strand
CCCAGCTCATCCTCAACAACGGCCTGGGGCTTGAGCGCTGGTTTGAGCGCTTCGTCGACGACTCGCCTGCTCAGCGCGCTGACCTCAGCGAAGGCATCACCGCCATCCCCATCGCAGAGGGTGACTACCAGGGTCAGGCCAATCCGCATGCGTGGATGTCGCCCGCAAACGGAAAGATCTATGTCGAGAATATCGTCCGCGCGCTGAGCAACCTTGTCCCTGACCACGCCAAGGACTTCGAAGCTAACGGCGACGCATACAAAAAGGAGCTCGACAACATCTCCTCTCACCTGATTGAGGAGCTTAGCACTCTGCCAGAGAGCCAGCGCACGCTGGTGACCTGCGAGGGAGCGTTCTCGTACCTGTGCCGCGACACCAACATGAAGGAACTCTACCTCTGGCCCGTCAACGCTGCTGACGAAGGTACTCCACAGCAGATCGCCAAGGTTGTCGAAGCCGTAAAGGCGCAGCAAATTCCTGCGGTGTTCTGTGAGTCAACGGTCAGTCCTAAGGCAATGCAGCAGGTAGCCGACGAGACGGGTGCTGTCCTCAAGACTGACGAGAAGAACATATTGTACGTAGACTCCCTCTCGGAAGCTGACGGCCCCGTGCCCACCTATCTTGACCTGCTGCAACACGACGCGGACGCAATCGTATCTGGTCTCATGGGAAGGTAATTGTTCGATGAATCTTTGTGTTTCGCAACTTTGCGCCTGGTACGAAAAAAAAGACCGCGAGAAACCCGTCATTTATGACGTGAATTTCTCGCTCTCAACAGGAGATCTTTGCGCACTTGTAGGCGTCAATGGCGCCGGAAAATCTACGCTCTTCAAAGCACTGATGGACACCATCGCATGGGAGGGTTCACTTACTTGGGGTCAGCAACCTCTTTCACAGGCGCGCAAGCAGGGCAAAGTAGCCTACGTTCCTCAAACGGAGGCAATTGACGCGACGTTTCCGCTGCTCGTAAAAGACGTTGTTATGCAGGGAAGATATGTTCATCAGGGTTGGATGCGCATACCTTCCGCTCAGGACAAAGAGCTGGTTGCCCAGGCGCTTGAACGCGTTAACCTGGCCGACCTTGCAGATCGTCCACTTGCCCAACTCTCGGGCGGACAAAGAAAGCGTGTTTTTGTGGCACGTGGAATAGCGCAAGCTGCTGAGCTGGTATTTCTCGACGAACCGTTTGCGGGAGTAGACGCTCGCTCTGAGGCCATCATCACCGAACAGCTCAATAACCTCAGTAAAGAAGGCAAAACATTGCTCGTTTCAATTCACGACATCAATTTGGCCCAGCAAAAATTCCCGCTCTGCCTGGTCATCAATAAAACCATTACCGCACAGGGGTCTTCAAAAGAAATTCTTTCTGGAGATGCCCTCCTGCAGAACCTTGGTATTTCCGAAGATACCCACATTGAGGAGGTGCTCCATGCCTGAGGTAGACATTCTCCAATACGCATTCATGCAGCGAGCCCTCATCACCGGAATTGCAACCGCCATAGTCTGCGGGCTTTTGAGCTGCTGGATCACACACATGGGATGGTCGCTTATGGGCGACGCCATCTCGCATTCTATTCTCCCAGGCGTAGTCATTGCTCATCTGCTGGGACTTCCCTATCTGGTAGGAGCACTTGTGTTTGCTCTCATTACCGTGGTGTTGGTCGGACAAGTCAAAAAGAGCCAAATTGTGCGCCCTGATACTGCTATTGGCATTGTATTTACAACGTTTTTTGCACTAGGAACAGTTCTCATATCCAAGGTTCCAAGTCAGATTAACCTCTCGCACATACTCTTTGGAAACCTTTTGGGGGTCACTACTCCCGACATGCTGCAAGTTCTTTGTATTGGCCTGCCTATTGCAATCCTGCTCATCCTTAAAAACAAGGACCTGACCTTGCTTTCATTTGATCCCACGCAGGTTCAAGCAATCGGTCTTTCTACTAAAACACTCACTTCATTTTTGCTTGTTGCCTTAGCCCTCGCAATTGTCATATCGCTCCAGGCAGTTGGCGTCATTTTGTCAGTCTCGCTGCTTATTGTTCCGGGTGCCTGCGCAAGGCTTCTTACCAATCAGATGCGGCATATGCTCTGGATTTCTCCGCTTATTGCCACGATTAGCGTTTTGATTGGAATAACAGGCAGTTATTACTTAGACGCCTCTTCTGGAGGAATGATTGGACTCACCCTCGGCGTGGTTTTTTGTATCATTTTTATACTAAAGAGTTTACCAAAGCTTACTTTTAGGCATATACTAGACAAGAACTAAGAAAGGAGGACCAATGCATACACTCAACACTTCAGAAGCCCAGCTCACGCACGCAACCCGCGCGCAAAAGCTCTTGCACAGGCAAGCCTCAGCGGCTCTCAGAACATCCATTGGTCTTATGGTTGGAGCGCTTATTATCGCAATGGTTCATTAAGGCTTCATCTCATAAATCACCCACATTTAGCGAGAAACCCCTCCTATTCAAAGGGTTTCTCGCTAAATTTTTATATAAGTGTTTGAACGAGAATACCTACGGATACTGACGCAAGGTTGGCCAAGATTGAAAGAGTCCATGGGGTGTTGCTTACTCTTTTTACCTTGTAAATAAGACCTTCAACAGCAATAACAACCAGCTCAACAGTTATGACGCACGCCCAATACTGCATGTCGTTAGCAACCACATTAACAAGGGCACTTGTGATAAAAACAGCGATCGGATTGGTAAGCACCTGTGCAGCCACAACAATCAGCAGCGCGTGATTGTCTTTAACGCCAAGCGATTTTGCGACAATAAGCTCAACAGTAATAGTCAGAATCAGACAAAACGCGAATATCGGAATAATGGTCAACAAATACGGCAATAAAAATGTTTGATCGTCCATGCCATTAGCCTTCTGCTTGGTTGCCTTCAGCGGCCAGTTTACCTTTAGCCACAGGATAATCTTCTCCTGCAAGTTCATCTTCAACCGCAAGTTCATCAACCTGATCAAATGACTCTGCCGTTTGAGTATCTTCTTCTAAAATCTCAGCAACCTGTGCTGTATGGAACATGCGCTCGTGACCAAATGGACCTGTAACCACAGTATCTTTGACCAGCGTAAGACCAACGCCCAACGCAAGTGCTGAAACCAAACTAATAACGGAAAGCATCACGGGATGCTCAACACGAAATCCCAAAAGCGCAGGCAGTGCACCCACGGCCAGAGAAAAACTAGCTAGACCGAACGCAGTACCTTTTGCGTTGGGCAAGATGTTTGCTAGAGATGCCAACGTAATGGACATGGTGAAGTTAAAGAAAAATACACCCAGGAGGCCCATAACTGGCACCTCCCATGAGGGCACAAACAAGGTGGCTGCAACAATGAGCGAAAAGATAGCTGTAGTCCTGAAGCCAATACGATCAGCAACCACTCCACCAAGCGCTTTACCTGCAAATACACCAAGGATGCTCAATACAAGAAGTAGCATCTGACTCTTCCAAGGAAATGCCATAACCATGCCGACATAGCTTCTCAGCGCCACCACAAGGCTCAGCAGTGCAATCGCAAGCAGTGTATTGGACGAAAACTTAGGAATATCAAATGCAACATTATGTACGTTCCAGTATTTCTTGTTGACCTTTTGGACCACAAGCGTAATAAGCGCACATAAGAACAACAGCACAAGGAGGGAAAACGCAATCTGAAGCCTTTCCATTTGAGCACTTTGCGTGCCTAAAAATACTCCAATTGCACCAGTTGCAATAAAGATTCCTGAAGGACCCGCGTGCTTTTGCGAGATGTTAAGTACAATCAGTCCGCCTGCACTATGGAAAAGGGCATTTCCAACTGCGAGTAAAAGAACTGCTAACCACTCGAGAAGTGCTACGGGAAACAAAGAAATCAAAACTCCAGCACCAACCAAAGCGTACGAAAGCAAGGCAGCATAAGAGTTCTTATCCAGCTTGTCAAGCACTATACCTACAGGCAGTTGCAATGTAAAAGCAACAATGTCGTACAGCAGAATACTCAGTGCAACAAACTCCAACGAATCTTGGCCAGACTCCCCCAACACTCGGCTTACCGCGCAGAGCATGGTAGATACGCATGCAAAGTCAACTACAAAGTGACATAACACAAATGCAAAGGTAGTGACTTCTTTTTTTGGAAGAATCTGCTGTGTTGTGGACAAGGTTTTACCTGCGACGCCTTATGATCATAATAAATCCAACGACAGCCACAAGAACAACGACTGCGATCAAACTTGCATGAGAAGTAGCTAAACCAACTCTTGGTGTGGAAATAACATCAGCTTTTGCCATAACAGGAATCACGATTGCCATTACAAAAGCGCTGATAGCAAGCACAATTTTATGGGCTGAACCCAAACTAGAACGTAGATGACGATACAGTGACATAGTACCTCCTTCATCAACTTTTTAATAGTTTACCAGTACACACGCTGCGTTCCAAATGTACTCCCGTAAACGGCATAAAAAAGCGCCCGACGAATGTCAGGCACTTTGCGATCAATTGTGGTTTTCTCCTCAATACGTAAGGTTTAACCTTACTAAGATTAGTTCTCAGCCTTCTTAATCTTCTCACCAAGTTTTTTGTCAATGACGACGTAGAGGTAGCCCAGGGCAACAAAGACAACAATCAGGATCACAATGGTCAAGGCAACTGTTTGGACTCCTAGCTTGTCAAAGTCCATAAATCCATAAGGCCAGCGAGACTTCTCTTTAATCTGCACGCCAAAGCCAAGAACCAAAACAATAATGTACGCAAAATACGTGAGCGGATACAAAGGCCAGATCAGAGGCTCTTTAAAACTCATAGTTGGCTTCTCGTCAAAGAGCAGCCAGTCCAAAACGGCGCAGATAGGAATCACATCATGCAGAATAAAATTGTTGAACTTAAAGACGCCGTTGACAAAAACCTCGCCGTGATCAAGCAGGAAGTAAGCTACCAGGCCAGTTACGGTAATGCCCAGCATAAGCGTGTGTTTGACCGTTGGCATCCATGGCTTCTGAGCAGTCTCGGGATGCTTGTAAGCCTGGAATAGCGCACCCCAGAAATAAGCAACAAGCAGCAGGTTAGAGATGTTGGTGAAGTAATACAAGAAAGAAACGCGGAAGTTCATTCGGAAGACGCCCGCAGAATCACACAGCACAAAGGTGCCAATCACAGCAATACATAGCTTAAAAATAAATGACGCTTTCTTAGATTTAATCAACGCAGTACCTCCTTCTGTAAAGCGAGAGGTCACTGTAAACCTAGCGCGCCGCGACAAAAATACGTAATTCTCAGAGTTAACAGTTATGTTTCAAATGAAAAAGATTCAAAAAAATGCGGTCTTCTCACTTTTGGCGAGAAGACCGTGAAATGGCGAGAAAATCGCAGATGTCAAAGGTGTACAAGGCCAACTAGGACTGCGTTACTGAAGCGCGTGCTTGATTACAAGAATTGGATGGTGTAGGAGCAGTCGAGGTCCTGTGGATTTCATGACCTCTTTAACGCGAGCGCGCATCTCTTTGCTATAGCAATGCGATTTGCATTTTGAGCAAAACGTCTTTGTCTCAATGTGAGGACAGCGGTCCACACGCGTATGCGCATACTTCTCAAGCTCAGCGCACTCGTCGCACAGAGGTTCGTGGGCTTTGGTGCGATGGTACTTCTCGCAATAAAAACGAATCATGAGCGAAATAAGATCTTTTTCTTTTTGACGTTTCTGCGCAATTTCTTCAGGTGTCATCAGCTCACTCGTCCCCCATCAACGGTGTAAACAACATCTGCAATTCCCATGGTAGAAGCCCTATGAGAGACAAGAACCACGGATTTGCGCTCAGTTTCTTTATCAAGTGAGCGCAAGATAATTGCCTCGTTCAAGCTGTCCAGGTTACTGGTTGGCTCGTCAAGTAACATGAGCGGTGCGTCATGCAGGAATGCGCGAGCAAGACCAATACGCTGGCGTTCTCCACCAGAAAGCGAGTCACCAAGCTCTGCAACGGGCGTGTCGTACCCCTGGGGCAGCGTGGAAATGTACTCGTGAATTGAAGCCTTCTTGCACGCCTCAACAATCTCTTCATCCGTTGCGTCAAGCTTTGCAATGCGGAGATTGTTCTTAATGGAATCGTGATACAGATGCGTATCCTGCGTCATGTAGCTCTCAAGGTCGCGCAGGTTAGAGGTATTAATCTGCTCCAAAGGAATTCCAGAAATCTCAATGGCACCAGGCGTTGCTGGCCAGAAACGCATCAAAAGTTTTAGCAGCGTAGACTTGCCTGAGCCGCTCTTTCCCACAATTCCCACGATCTTATCGGTAGGAATATCCACGGAAATGTTGTCTAGAATCTGCTCGTCATCGTACGCAAATGAAAGCTTAGAAACGCGCACGCCCTCATAGGAGATATCTTTTTGACCCACTACATCTTCAACCAGGGGCTGTTCGTCCAAAATATCCAAAACACGGTTGCCTGCAGCAAACGTACTGGTCAGGGTTGTACCAAGTGCTGCCAAAGCCACAACAGGCCCAAACGAACTCATCAATGCAATGGTGACAATGAAAGCTTCATTCATAAGAATCTGCTGGTGATAGGCCAGGTAGAACGAACTAAAGAACATGACTAGTGTTGCGGCAAGAATGACCGTTGACGTAACGGCATCGTTGACACCAAATGCCTTCTTAACTGCCTGCTGTCTGTCGCTTAACTGATCAGCTAACTGACTTGTTTCCTTAATCATCTGCTTACCAGTGTTATATTGCAGAATCTCGTCAAGACCACGCAGGTTATCAAGGGTAACCGTCGAGAGTTTACCAGCAAGATCTCTTGCCTCAGCAGAGTCTTGCTCGGAGCGCTTAGACATAGCAAGCGGAATTGCCACGCCAACTACCAGGTAAGAAACAAGTGCAATAACACCCAAAATCCAGTTGGTGCTGCCAACAATAAACCACACCATAACAATGCAGAACACAACCGCAATGCAGATAGGCGAGATAGTGTGTGCATAGAAAACCTCGAGCAGCTCAATGTCTGAAGTAATGACGCTCATCAGGTTGCCCTTATTTTTGACCTCAAGTTTTGCTGGCGCAAGCTTTCTTAACGCCGTGAACACGCGGTCTCGAATAAGCGCAAGTAGTTTAAACGCAATAAAGTGGTTGCATTCCTGCTCGGCATAGCGCAGCAGACCGCGGACCAGGGCAAACAAAAGCATGCCACCAAAAAGCAGCACCATAGGAGAAGATGAAGCAAAGCCCATAGCGCTGAGCAGCGCATATGCTCCAAAAATGCTGATGAACGTGGCGGCAAGGTTACCCAAAACGCCCATCAAAATTGCAAGTATCATAAAGCCAGCCAGCGGACGAACCAGCCCCACCAGCCTCAACATAATGGTGAGCGCACTACGGCGAGAAGTACGTGCAGTTGTGGCGCTGTTCTTAACTTCTGTTTTCATTACGCCTCAACTCCTTTCACATAGTTCTCAAGCTCAGTCTGGGCCCGCGTCATTCGTTTGTACTCGTCATTTGTTGCAAGCAACTCTTGGTGCGTTCCACTTCCAACAACGCGACCATGCTGCATAACAACAATCTGATCAGCATTTTTAACGTTTACTAAGCGGTGAGAAATTACCAGCACCATCTTTGTCTGAGCAAGCTGGTGAACCTGCTGCATAATAACGTCTTCACTCTCAACATCAATATTTGAAGTAGCTTCATCAAAAATGTACATCTGGCTATTGTGAAGCAAGGCTCTGGCCAGTGCTAATCTCTGACGCTGACCACCAGACAAGTTGGAGCCCTTCTCGGCAACTGGCGCGTCAAGTCCACCCAAAGACTTTACGAACTCAGCAAGATTGACCTGTTCAAGGGCGTGCCAGAGCTGTTCTTCAGTTGCCTCTGGATTACCCATGGCAAGGTTAGAGCGAACGCTTCCCATAAAGAGATGTGCTTGATGACCAATATACGTAACGTTTTGAAGCAAATTCTGGTCAGAAATGTCTGACAAACTGGTATTTCCAAACAGAACATCGCCAGAATACGAGCGGAGTTTTCCGGTCAGAAGTGCTGCAATTGTTGATTTTCCGCAGCCTGACTCTCCTACCAGGGCATTCAAAGAATGAGCGCGCATTCCAAAAGAAACATTCACCAAGACGGGCTTCTCGCCGTCGTAGGAGAAAGAAACGTTGCGCAAAGCGACATCACTAGAAGCTGGAACGGTCTTGGTACCCTGCTCTCGAACAGGCATATCAAGCAGGTCAAAGATCTTGTCCGACGCTGCCATACCGTTCATGGCAATGTGGAAATAACTGCCCAAAAGACGCATAGGCAGGAAGAACTCAGCCGAAATCAAAATGACAAAGACGCCTTCCCACATAACGAGGAGCTGGTCATTTACCTGCTGAATGGCAAGAATTGTACCAAGCGCGCTTCCACCAAATGCAACCACGTCCATCACGGTGATGGAGTTGAGCTGCATGGTTAGAACCTTCATGGTAATACGTCTAAAGTGCTCGGCTTCCTCGTTCATCTGCTTGTGTTTAAAACCATCAGCCTTGTAAATCTTTGCTGTAGTCAGACCCTGCAGGTTCTCCAAAAACGTATCGCCAAGCTGCGTATACTGGCCCCAATACTTGGACAAAAGCTTCTTTGCAAACTTCTGGATAAGAACGATGGTCATGGGGATAAGCGGAACAAATACCAGCAAAATAATTCCAACAACAGGACTGATAAAAAGCAACGTCAGAAATAGTGTCAGTGGCGCCAAAGCTGCATAGAAGAACTGTGGTAGATACTGCGCAAAATACGTTTCTAGCTGGTCAACGCCTTCAACTGCCAGCTGAACAATCTCACTGGTCGCATATGAATTTTTATACGAGGGACCAAACTCTAAAAGCTTCTGATAGATTTTCTCGCGAAGGGTCTTTTTAACCCTTTTTGCTGCGTAAAAGCTTGTCTTGTGCTGAGCAAGTTTGCAGAAATACCTGATCACAATAGCAATAAGGCAGAGTGCAATAAACACCAACTGCTCTTCGAGGACAAAATAATCCATGAACAAAGCTTCTATCATTCTTGCCAGAGAGTACATAAATACAATATTGGCAAGCAGCGCAATCCACTGGTAAAGCACGGTCAAGCCAATGTATTTTTTACTCTCCTCAATAAGGGCAATGAGGCGTTTGTTAATCATCATATAAAACTTCTCTCGCTCTTCTTACAAGCAGAATCTTTAATCCACTAACTGTTTCATTTACTTTACATGTAGTTTTGTCGTTGCATATACGAGTTTGCCTTATGCAACATTTAAAAACAACACACAAAATAGCGAGAACAACTGCTATTTTTGAACACGTTCCCAGTCCACTTTTGTGAGCATTGATATACCAAACTGCTCTTCTTTGCCTGTGTACTTATTAAAGTCTGTAATAATGCCCATCTCCGTGAAGCCACACTTACGAGCCACTGAAGCAGACTTTTTATTGCGCTCAAGATATCTAATAATTACCTGGTCAACACCATGCTCTTCAAATGCATATGCGGTAAGAGCTTGAGCACCCTCAGATGCAAACCCTTGCCCCCAATAAGGACGACCAATCCAATAGCCAATTTCTGCCTGATGCAGCTGTTTTGAGGAATCCTTTGGATCAGGAATTTCTTCAAAATCCAACGACATTGAACCAATTAGATGACCGGTCCTCATGTCTTTTACGGCATAACAGGACTTATCGGACAGCACGTTTGCAAGAACCTGCTTGGAATCTTCTAAAGTTTTGTGAGGTTCCCATCCACAAAGTGGACCAATTTCTGGATCTTTTGCCAATTCATAGAGCTCATTGGCATCAGATGCATGCCATGGAATAAGAAACAATCTCTTAGTTGTAATCATATAAGCTCCCTTTAAATTTTTTACTGCCCTACAGCTTTCTTATACTGTCCAATCTGTTGGACACTCATTCTTTAACAAATCCGTATTCTGTTCTCAACATCTTCTAAGGAGGCTCTTATGTACAGTCCTACAAAGCTTGTTGATTCCTTTGTTATTTCCGGTCTTCCCTACTACGACGCTCCTCTTATCTTTGATCAGCTTAAACTTGGTTCAGATCTGAGCATTGTTCCTGAACGCGATAACCCTTATGACCCAGAGGCTCTTGCTCTGTACTCTAACGACCACAAGCTGGGCTTTGTTCCTAGAGAAAGCAATTCTCTCTGGAGTACTCTACTCTTCTATGGACATCAAAACATTGTTACCTGCAAGATTACGCAGCTCAGTGATCACCATGGTCATCTTCTTGTTAAAGCAGGTCTTTACGTCATTGATGCTCGTTAATTGGGCGAGAAAGACTACTTGTTTTGACCTGGTTTAGCTAATCATCTTTCTGTGTTTGGTAGCTCTGAAGAATTCCGCTCAAGTACTCTTGATATTTCTGTCTGGTCTTCTTTGGAGCTACCAGTTCTATATCTGTTCCAAAGGTTGCAAGCCAGCCGTAAAACGTTGGAGCTTCCATTACAGAAACATGCACGTCAGCTGTACTTCCATCAGAACTTGGATTATTCAAAATAATGTTCTTGCCAAAGCGGTCATACACTGAGCACATTACGCGCTCATTAACACGAAGTGTGACCTCAACAACTTCGCCCGAGTACATGCCAAAGACGCGCTCTTGATACTTGTCTATATCAAACTGCTTGATTTGCTCGTTAACCGTGGCGTCAGCATCAGAGACCTCAAGTCTAAACATGCGGTCCACACGATAATTGACAAAGTTTTGATGCTTATCGTTCCACACAATAAGATAGTAGAAATCGTCAATATACGTAAGTTGAACAGGCGTTTCTTCTCTTACGGGAAGCTCTTCAATAACCTTGTCCTTAAAGCCCTTCTTACGATACTTAAACGAAACCTTTTTCTTTTGCAAAAGTGCCGTTTGAATAGCATTGAGTGCATAAAACACAGATTCATTTTGCGACTTAATACGACCCTCAACATGGATACGCTTCTTGAGCGTATCAGAGGTAGACTTCCCGCCCAGCTCTCCAATAAGGCTCACCAGGTTATTTGCCTTGCGCTCCGTCAAAAACTTTGATGACTGCACAGCGTCTGCCATCAGCATGAGCTCTTCAGCCTGAAACTTCCTGGTTGCCAGGCCGTATTCAACAGGATGGCGCTGATAAGACTGAATGTCGTAGCCAAAATTCTGCAGCGATTTGATATCGTCGTACAGCGTTTTACGCTCTACGCTCAGACCACGTTCTGCCAGCTTTTCAATAAGCTGAGGAGTACTTAAGCCATGATCGTCATCAGTTTCTTCCTCAAAAATTTTTACAAGATGCAAGCAGCGGGTCTTCTCGCTTGGCATACTGCCTCCGAAGTCTAGCTCCAATAAAAAACTCCTGTCCATTTTAGTGGACAGGAGTCGAGAAGAACGTATGGTCAGAAACTCTTCGGTAAACGGCATGTAAGTCGCAGACAAACCGTTACCAACTAACATTTAACCCCAAACTTCTTCAGCAATTTCTTTAACAAGCGCAATCTTTGCCCACTGCTCATCTTCGGTGAGCTTGTTACCAATCTCGCAGCTTGCAAAGCCGCACTGAGGAGAAAGGCAGAGGTTCTCCAGAGGTACGTACTGAGCTGCCTCATGAATACGCTCAATAACCTTGGCTTTCTCTTCCAGCTGGGCGTGCTTGGTGGTGATCAGACCAAGCACAACTTTTTTACCAGCTGGAACAGAAGCCAGGGGCTCAAAGCCACCGGAGCGATGATCATCAAATTCTAAGAAGAAAGCGTTTACGTGCTCTTGAGCAAGAAGAGCATCGGCCACATCGTCATAGCCGCCCTCGCAAGCCCAGGTACTATGGAAGTTGCCACGACAAACGTGCGTGTTAATAGTCAAGTCAGCTGGAGCTGCATCAAGAACGCGGTTATTAATCTCCAAGAGCAGTGCTTTGATCCTCTTAAGACCCTCCTGATCAGCGCCAAAGAAAAGCTCTGCACGTGGGTCAACCAGCACACCCCATGAGCAGTCATCAAGCTGAAGATTACGACAGCCTGCAGCATATATCTGCTTAATAAACGCACCGTAGCCAGCAACAATATCTTCAAGAAGGTCCTGGTCGTTGGCATAGTACTTGTTAGTCTGCTCGCGATTCATGGGCATAATGAACTGCTCAATAAACTGTGCAGGTGCAGGAATAGTAAGCTTGGCAACGGTTGTCTCGTCCTCAAACTGCTGTACAAAGCGGAAGTGCTCAATAAACGGATGCTCTTTGGTGAGCTCCACTTTACCTACAAGGAACGTGTCATCAATCTTTGCAGTTTCATCATGGAAAGATGGAGAAACAACGTAATTTGCTCCAGCTAGAATGGCATCTCTAGCAGTTACGGCATCAAGCACAGTACCTGCACCGATACAAACACTCTGATCGTCCTGATACAAGTCTACAAGTTCCTTGATGATTTGTCCTGCATACTGATTGGTATAGGCGATTTCAATAGCTTTGATACCGCCCTTGATACAAGCAATCGAGGCTTGTAGTCCTTCTTCCTTTTTATTTCCTCGAATGACAGCGACAATTTTCTGTTTTTTTAGTTCAATAATCGTATCTGATTTGGTCATGTAATTCTCCTAACGAATGATATCTTGTGCATTTGCCAGTAAATTTTCAATACTAGTTGCGGAAGTGGAGAGATGGTCTCCTGGAAGAGTGCATTTGAGAGTTGCGCTCGCAACTGCAAAGTCAATGGTAGTTTTTAGGGAGGAATGATGGAGTAGTTGGTAAAGGGCACCAGATATAAAGGCATCCCCGCTACCAATTCGTTGATAGACTGCAGTTTTTAGTTGGACAGACTCTTCAAATCGTTCTTCCAGAGCATAGGCTTGATAGACATTTTTGTCTTGTTCATCACTAGAGCGGAGGGTATGGAAAATGGCCTTGAAACCATAGGCTTCTTTTAATTGTCGCATGCGATTTTCCACCTCTTCTAGGCTAGCACTGTCTCTTGGAAACATCTCTAGATTTTGGTCATCAATCATGAGAGGATCAATACCGAAGCAATAGTCAGTAAAACGTGCAAACTTAGAAAATTCATACTTGGCTTCTAGGACTGAAATCATCTTTGTTCTCAGATTGAGATCCATTGAAACGACAATTCCTCGGCGCTTGGCTTCTTCCAAGAGTAGGAGAAGGATCGTACGGATCTCTTGACCGATAGCTACGGTGATTCCACTAAAATGAAAATGGCTAATCCCCTGAAAGAGAGAATCCATATCTAGCATGTTTGGCCGAATCTGGCTGATACTCGTATGCTTACGATCGTAGAAAACTTCACTTTGACGACAACCAAAGCCGTTCTCCAAATAGTAGAGGCCGATTCGATCGCCAAGCCGACAGATTGAACTGGTATCGATTTGGTGCTGTTTCAAGAATGTGAGAAAACGATCTCCAATCTCGTTGGCAGGGAGTGCGGTAAAGACTTTCGTTGAGATACCCAGGGCTTGCAAATTACAAGCGATGTTAATTTCTGATCCGCCAAAATAAGTCGAACTGGCAACATGATCGCCGATACTGGTGGCATCTAATGGTGAGATTCGAATTAATGGTTCGCCAAACAGTAATATTTTCGTCATCCATTAGTTCCTTTCTGGTTTAGAATAGCTTTACTTGGCTAATACTTCTTTCAAATAAGCAGCGACTTCATCATCTTGGCAGTTTTCAAAGAAGTATTCTTGGAAGTATTTGCCAGAGATGGTGTCTTTGAGGAAGTCTTGGTCGATTGTTTTAAGGATGGTCATCAAATCATTGTGGGTGATTTGTTTCACCTCGTTTAAGATACGAGCGTTGCGTTGTTCAGGGATTACACGTTCTCTTGGGTAGCCACCGCCCATTTCTTCAGCAAATAAGCGTTCAAACATCAATTTGAGGGTCAGTTCTGCCCCCCAGCCAAATCCTTTGGCATAAGGGATAGACAAGGCGTTACCACCATTGATTTGAGAATAAAGGTAAGCGTCAGTTGGGTCCACTGCTAGACCACAGACAACACCAGGGAAGCTGTTTAAAGCAAGCATAGCCCCTACACCCGTACCACAGCCGGTAACAACAAAGTCAACTGCCTTTGTATTTAAAAGGATGGCAGCCATTAGTCCGTTCTGCACATAAGTTAATTGACTTTCTCCTTCTTCTCCACGCATACCATAGTTAAATAATTGGTAGCCTTTTTTATCTGTCGCTTCTTTTAGACTATCGTAAATAATGTGATACTTGCTAGCTTGACTATTTTCATTGATTAATGCGATTTTCATAAGATCTTCTTTCTATTTTTACTCAGGTTGTTTTCCGATGTAGGCTAAGATACCGCCATCTACATATAGGATGTGGCCATTGACAAAATTGCTGGCATCACTAGCGAGAAAGACAGCAGGGCCCATCAAATCTTCAGGATTTCCCCAACGTGCAGCAGGTGTTTTTGCAATGATGAACTGGTCAAATGGGTGGCGAGAACCATCTTCTTGCAACTCACGAAGAGGTGCTGTTTGAGGAGTGGCAATATAACCCGGTCCGATTCCGTTACATTGGATATTGGCTCCACCGTATTCAGACGCAATGTTGCGGGTCAACATTTTCAAGCCCCCTTTAGCAGCAGCATAAGCGCTAACTGTTTCACGTCCCAGTTCGCTCATCATCGAACAAATATTGATAATCTT
>ENA-OWLR01000336-OWLR01000336.1-metagenome-genome-assembly--contig:-NODE-336-length-14684-cov-10.507827_pt1 | contig 14684 bp, 26 predicted proteins | sample MGYA00245352_ERZ651110 | MGnify/ENA primary metagenome ERZ651110 (study PRJEB26857, sample SAMEA4031765) | metagenome | biome: human; feature: oral; material: saliva | place: Philippines | collected 2014... | reverse complement strand
GGCGGCAAGGTGGAATACGCGCGCTATACCGACATCCGCAAAGCGGCAGTGGTCGGCGGTGCATGCGGTTTCTTGTTTGAAAACGCGGTTGCGTAGATGTTGAAAGGCCGTCTGAAAGGCTTCAGACGGCCTGCGGAGGAAAAAATGACGTTATCTGTGAAGTATGAAGATTTGAATGCCCGCATTACCGAGGTACGGTACCACCGCGTCGAAGGAACGACTTCAACCGTATGTACGGTGATCTTGCATTCCGGGTTTGTCGTCGTCGGCCATTCTGCCGCTCTCAATTCCGAGGCGTTCGTGGCGGAGAAGGGGCGCGAGCTGGCCTATCAGGACGCGTTGCAAAATCTGTTGGCCTTGGAAGCCTACCGTATCAAAGAAAATGCGCATGACGCGCAGCAAAAGGAGTCTTAAATGGCACAACCAACAATTACTATCGCAGAGTTGCGAGCGCGACATGATAAAATGACTCAATCACAACTCGCAGAATTAGTCGGAGTCCGAGCTCAAACTATCAACGCTTGGGAAAAGGACATTACATCTATTAAAGCTCAACACCTTTTAAAGTTGTGTGAAGTTTTAGGAACAACTGCAAGTGACCTTTTAGGGGTTTAATTTTTTACCAAGTATATGATTTTAAATCATATAAGAAAGGAGCAAACAATGAAACCAAACCGATATCCGTATACTGGAAAAATAAAAAAGCCTATCAAACAATCGATAGACTTTATGATAGACAAAGATGCTATTCTTCAGTCGGCTCTTCGAACTTCCCAATCGAAACACCCAATATCTGATCTAGAAATAGAAAAACGTATGGCATTTTAAATGGTCCACCTATTGAATTAGTGTGAATTTCAACATCTACTAATAAGATTGCTGTTGGATTTTTTGGATCGTATTCAGAAACTCGAAGTTCTTTTGTTCTTTGAACAATCGCAGATACGTCAGGATAGTCAGAGCTATCAGGATTATAAGCTTCTCCAATGTATCGTCCTGCAGCTGTTTGGACTATCAACTTGTGACCTGTATTCTTAGCGATAATAGCTTGTGTTAGTAGAATGTCATATTTTTCTAAATTGTTACTCATAGCGTTCCCTCCTTTCTATTGAACTTTTTGACTAAAACAGTGAGAGGTCCTAGTCAAAAGTTATTATATCAAATCAAGGAGGAATCACATCGGTCTCAAGACTGATATAGGAGGTTGAATGGAAGATAAAATCATAGAACTAGCTGATTACTTTATCAGTGAGAATACAACATACAGAGAAGCTAAAATAGCATGTGAGAAGCTATTGAAACAGGTTAGCCATGAGATAGAGCTCAGGGCTATGGAAAGTAAAATTCCTAAACAAAAAAGCACCTGACTGCAATCAGGCACTCGACAAAATTATTTACAAGAGGATTATATCATGAATGACTTAATGAATCAATTATTAGACCAGTTCGAAGCTGGATTGATGGATAGAACACTCAAAGTCATGACGATTGTGACCGATGAGAAAAGGCGCTACCCAATGGAATTGAACAAATCGCAATGCTCCGAAATGCTACTTGGAACAAAAGACACGTCAACGTTTGACGAGCGTTTCAACCGACACGCAGACTTTCCACGAATTGAGGGCAAGCGCGAGAAATATCCAAGGGATGCCGTGATTGAATGGTATCGCGAAAACTGGCAGAAAACTGCAATATAGGAGAAATTACATGAAATTACTAGACAGAATCACAAAATGGTTTTTCAACACAACAAAAATCGAAGTCAATCAAGACTGGCGCTTGGTTGCGTTGGATAAGAACAGGGAATTGATAGACCTTCAAGAAAAATATCAGCAAGCAAATCAACGTATCTCAGATCTTGAAAAAATCGTAGCAATCTATGAAGAAAAGGAAAACACAAAATGATTGAATATATCTATTTCGGAGCATCACTACTTTTTTTACTCTGGGTACTAGTAAATGAGCTAGATGATCGAGCAGAATCTAAAAAGAAAAACAGACAACTAATCGCGAGCAATGTCGCTCGTATGAATCTGAGAAACTCAGATAAGCAATTTACATATGATGTACAACCGCCCGTAGGTTTATCAAAAAAGCAAAAATAAGGAGCATGAAATGGTAACAATCAATAAACTAGAAATCGAAAACGTCAAGCGCGTTAAAGCGGTCAAATTAGAGCCGTCAGCGACTGGTTTGACAATTGTTGGTGGAAACAACAACCAAGGAAAAACAAGCGTACTAGATGCGATTGCTTGGGCGCTAGGAGGCAACAAGTACAAGCCTAGCCAAGCACAACGTGAAGGCAGCACAATCCCGCCTAGCTTAAAAATCACGCTATCAAACGGCTTGATTGTGGAGCGCAGCGGGAAGAATAGCACGCTAAAAGTTATTGATCCAAGTGGTAACAAGGCAGGTCAAAACTTGCTGGATAGCTTCGTGGAAGAATTGGCCATCAACTTACCTAAATTCATGGAGCAGACCAGCAAAGAAAAAGCAAAAACTTTACTGCAAATCATTGGAGTTGGTCCGCAACTTGCTGAACTTGAAATGCAAGAGAAGGCAAAATATGACGAACGCCATGCAATCGGTGTAATTGCTGACCAAAAAGAAAAGTTTGCGAAAGAACAACCTTACTACCCAGATGCACCGAAAGAGCTCATCTCTATCGCTGAACTTATCCAACAACAACAAGCTATCCTTGCGAAAAACGGGGAGAACGCCCGTAAACGTCAAAACTTGGTATCTATCCAAAATCAACACGATTCAGCAGCTGCAGAAGTTGAAAGGTTAGAACAGCTTCTGGCCGATGCTAAAACAAAAAAAGAACAACTAGCTCAAGACTTAGCTATCGCAAATACCGATACCATGGACCTTATCGATGAATCTACTGAAGAAATCGAAAACAACATCGCAGAGATTGACGAGATCAATCGTAAAGTGCGTGCTAATCTGGACAAGGATAAGGCAGAAGAAGATGCTAAAGGTTACCGCGAACAATACAAGGAACTTGATAATGTAATTGCTGATATTCGCAAGCAGAAGACAGATTTGCTTACAAATGCAGACTTACCGTTGCCTGGTTTATCTGTAGATGATGGCGAATTGCTCTATCTCGGCCAACGATGGGACAACATGTCGGGAAGTCAACAACTACAAGTAGCAACTGCAATCGTGCGCAAACTCAAGCCAGAGTGTGGATTCGTACTCATTGACAAGCTAGAACAAATGGATCAGTTGACTCTTCAGGAATTCGGAGCATGGCTCGAGCAAGAAGGCTTGCAAGCAATTGCGACCAGGGTATCAACGGGAGACGAATGTAGCATCCTGATTGAAGATGGGTATAGTGTTAAACCGGAGACGAAGCAAATTCCTGAAACATGGAAAGGAGGATTTTAAAATATGCAAATCACAAGAGGAAAACGGGCGCGAGCTCAAAAGGTAGTTATCTACGGACCGGAAGGAATTGGAAAATCTAGCTTTGCTAGTCAATTCCCAGAGCCAGTATTTATCGACACAGAAGGTTCGACAGATAACATGGATGTAGCTCGACTCGACAAGCCAACAAGCTGGACCATGCTGGTCAATGAGATTGCTTTTATCAAGGCAAATCCAACAGAATGTAAAACACTCATTGTCGACACAGTCGACTGGGCAGAACAATTGGCAGTAGCCCACGTATGTTCACAACATGGAAAACAAGGGATTGAAGACTTCGGATGGGGCAAGGGCTATACTTATGTCCAGGAAGAAATGGGGCGTTTCTTAAATGCATTATCTGATCTAGTTGATATGGGTATCAATGTAGTATTGACTGCACACGCTCAAATCAAAAAATTTGAACAGCCAGACGAGATGGGTTCTTATGATCGATACGAATTGAAGCTTGGTCAAAAGACTGGTTCTAAAACGGCACCGCTTGTCAAAGAATGGGCAGACATGGTTCTGTTTGCAAACTACAAAACTTTAGTCATGACGACTGATAACGGCAAGAAGAAGGCGCAAGGCGGTGAACGTGTGATGTATACCAATCATCGACCAGCTTGGGATGCCAAAAATCGTCACAGCTTACCAGATGAAATGCCGTTCAACTATGCCGGAATCGCTCATATCTTTGCTGGCCAACAACAAGCGCCACAACCGCAAGTTGAGCAACTTCAGACAGTTGCTCCGGAACCTCAGCAAACTGCACCACAAGCACCAGAGCCAATCCAAGAGGAATTGCCTCTCGATATGTCTACGGTTGGTGAAGCACCTCAAAATGAAGCTCCTGTCGAACAACAAGCGGCGCCTGTGCAATATCATGCAAGCTTACCAAAAAGTTTGACTGACCTCATGACGCAAAATAACGTGACAGAAGAAGAACTTCAAAAAGTCGCATACATCCGTGGGCACTTCCCACTAGGAACTCCGATTGAAAACTTCCCTCCTGATTATTGGGATATGATTGTCGCACACTGGCAGGCTACTATGGAAGTTATTCAAAACCAAGTTCGAGCAGATCCCGAATTGCCCTTTACCGTGTAAGTTTTGGGAATTAGAAATCATAGCAAAATACAATAAAAATTTTAGAAAATAGAGGAAAAACAACATGACACAACAACAATTTAACAACTTTGAACGCGAATACGACTGGAATGACACTATCCAAAAAGACGCCGAATTCACCTTGCTGCCTGAAGGTCTATACAATTTTACAGTTAAGAGCTACGAGCGTGGACGTCACACACCAAATCCACAGAACCCTGGTAAATTGCCAGCATGTAACAAGGCGACTGTTCATATTCAAATCGTTGCAAATGAAGGCGAAACAGAATTACGTCACAACTTATTCTTGCATAGCTCAACAGAAGGTATGTTATCAGCATTCTTTGGGGCTATTGGTCAAAAACGTAAAGGCGAACCGCTTCGTATGGATTGGAACGCTATCGTAGGAAAAACTGGTGTATGTAAGGTCGGAGTTCGTGAGTACAACGGAAACAAGTACAACGAAGTCAAGGGTATGATCTACGCTGAAGATGTTGACTACACAAAAGTATTGAATCAACAAGTAGGACAAACTACACAAACAAGCTACCAACAACCGCAGCAGAATTTTGGACAACCACAGGGGCAAGCTGGATACCAAGCCGGTCAATTTTAGGAGGTAAGGGATGGCAGGTAAGTTAAGAAATGACTTAACCTCCCAACGATTCGGTTTCCTGAAAGTTATTCGCCGTTCCCTCGATAAAGGGGGCGGCAAGAAACCAGTCGTTAAATGGGAGTGTGAATGTAAGTGCGGTAAAAATATAACTGTAAAATCTGATTCTTTGTTATCTGGCCACACTGTTAGTTGCGGATGTAAAAAAAAGATACACGGCAAAAGTAATAAAGAACGTTTGTATCAGACATGGAAGAATATGCGTCAACGTTGCAACAATCCCAATCGTTTTGATTACAAACGATATGGCGGTCGAGGTATTAAAATATGCGATGAATGGAACGACTACAAGACTTTTAGAGATTGGGCGTTGTCTAATGGATACGCTGATAACTTATCTATCGACCGTATTGATGTTAACGGAAACTATGAACCATCTAACTGTAGATGGGTGGACGGTATCATTCAAGCAAATAACGTCCGAAGCAACAGAATAATCACTTTCAGAAATAGCACTTACACTATGGCTGAATTCGCCAGAAAAATCGGAATTAGCTATTCTGCATTACAACACAGATTAGATAGAGGTTGGTCTATAGATGAAATAGCTCAAACTCCTCAAAGAGGTGTTTGATATGGAATTAAGAAAGTATCAACAAGAAAGTATTAACTCTATTCAGGAGGAGTGGAACAATGGCAGAAAGCGCACTTTGCTGGTTCTTCCGACGGGATGTGGTAAGACTGTAGTTTTCACTAAATTAGCTGAAGAAATGGTTAAGCAAGGGAAAAGAGTTCTAATTTTAGCACATAGAACAGAATTATTGGAACAAGCTTCTGATAAATTGTTTAAAATTACAGGCTTGAAAACTGCGTTAGAAAAAGCTGATAGTACAGCTATAGGCTCATGGTACAGGGTTTCAGTTGGTTCGGTTCAAACATTACAACGTGACAAACGTTTAAATCAATTTCCTAAAGATTATTGGGATGTGATTATTGTTGACGAGGCTCATCATATTTTGTCTGATGGATATATGAAAGTAATGAAATATTTCGATGTCGCTAATGTCCTCGGTGTAACAGCAACGCCAGATAGATCTGATATGCGCAACCTTGGCTCTTACTTCGATAGTTTAGCCTATGAATATTCGTTAGTCCAGGCTATTCAAGAAGGGTACTTATCTAAAATCAAAGCTTTGACAATTCCGCTTAGCTTGGATTTATCAAATGTTAGTATGTCGGCAGGAGATTTCAAGGCTAGCGACGTTGGGACGGCATTAGATCCATACCTGGAACAGATAGCAGATGAAATGGCCAAGCAATGTGCAGACCGTAAAACAGTTGTATTCTTACCACTAGTAAAGACCTCGCAGAAGTTTCGCGATATCTTAAACGCAAAAGGCTTTCGCGCTGCTGAAGTGAACGGAGAGTCCAAGGATCGCGCAGAAGTCTTAGAAGACTTCGAGAAAGACCGTTACAACGTGCTTTGCAACTCTATGCTGCTAACAGAAGGTTGGGACTGCCCGTCAGTAGACTGTGTGGTTGTACTAAGACCTACTAAGGTGCGAGCACTCTATTCTCAAATGGTAGGGCGTGGGACTCGTTTACATCCAGGGAAAGAAGAACTGCTCTTGCTGGACTTCCTCTGGCACACGGAACGCCACGAGCTATGTCGGCCAGCGCACTTGATTTGCGAGACTCCAGAAGTTGCTCAGAAAATGGTTGAGAATATGGAAGAGCAAACCGGAGTCATGCTTGACCTTGAAGATATGGAAGTTAAGGCGGCAGAAGACGTAGTTGCTCAACGTGAAGAAGCTTTGGCCAAACAACTTGCGGAAATGAGAAAACGGAAACGAAAACTTGTTGATCCGCTTCAATTTGAAATGTCAATTCATGCCGAAGACCTTTCGAGCTATGTCCCTAGTTTTGGGTGGGAAATGTCCCCGCCTTCAGAAAAACAACTCCGAGCACTCGAAAAATACGGTATTTTTACCGAAGAAGTTGGTAACGCTGGGAAAGCTAACTTATTACTTGACCGTTTGAATAAACGTCAAAGTGAGGGGCTGACTACACCGAAACAAATTCGCTTCCTTGAAAGTCGAGGATTTAAAAACGTCGGAATGTGGTCGTTTGAAAGTGCTAGAAATATGATTGACCGAATCGCAGCGAATGGCTGGAGATTACCAGTAGGCGTGCAACCAGCTGAATATGTACCGGGGTGATGTATGAAACTAAATGTAATTTACAACGAAGATTGCTTAGTCGGTATGCAAAGAATTCCTGATAAGTCAATCGACATGATATTGTGTGATTTGCCTTATGGTACAACCAGAAACAGCTGGGACAGTGTACTTCCGTTTGATCAGCTTTGGGAACAATATGAACGAATTATCAAAGATAATGGCGCGATTGTACTGACTGCTCAAACTCCGTTTGATAAAGCGCTAGGAGCGAGCAAGCCAGAATTGTTGCGTTATGAATGGATTTGGGAAAAATCCAATGCAACAGGACACTTGAACGCCAATCGAATGCCGTTAAAGTCGCATGAGAATATTCTTGTGTTCTATAAAGAATTGCCAGTATACAATCCGCAGTTTACTTACGGAAAACCGTACAAGGCAATCTATAGTACGCATAGCAGTAACTATGGAAAGCAAAAGGATAATATCGAAACCGTGAATGATGGCTATCGTTTCCCTAGAAGTGTATTATTTTTCAACAACGAAAAAGACAATTTTCACCCGACGCAGAAGCCGGTTGAATTGTTTGAGTACTTGATAAAGACATATACCAACGAGGGGGGGGTAGTGTTGGATAACTGCATGGGCAGCGGAACTACTGCGATCGCTTGTCTTAATACCAATCGCAATTATATTGGTTTCGAAATCGACGAAGAATACTATTGCAAAGCCATAGATAGAATCAACAGTCATGTGTCGCAGATGACATTATTTTAGAAAAGGAGAAAACAGTGGCAGAGAATGATTTTAACTTGTTGCCGTTGCTGGATTACATCAATCCTGCCACGGTAGACTACCAGACATGGGTAAATGTGGGCATGGCCCTTAAACACGAAGGATACACTGCATCCGATTGGGACAACTGGTCGCAAAATGATAGCCGGTACAAGAAATTCGAGTGTTTCAAGAAATGGGATACTTTTAACGAAGAAGCAGGAACGATTGTAACGGGTGCGACTATTACCCAACTAGCAAAAGAAAATGGTTGGGTATCGCAATCTAGCTATGACAGTGAGAATGCTCATGAATTAGGATGGACAGATACAATCGACCGCGACTATCGCGTCATCGATAAGGACTGGATTGAAGGTAAGGAAATTCACGAACCGACAATTTGGAATCCGGTTCAGGAAATTATCAAATACCTTGAAACACTCTTTGAAGCTAGCGAAAATGTCGGCTATGTGACCGAATGTTATCCAAAGACTGACGATGAAACAGGCGAGATTGTCAAATGGCTGCCAACTAAGGGGGCGTATGACCGTACTGCTGGACAATTGATTGAAGCACTTAGCAAATGTAATGGCGATATTGGAGCTGTTCTCGGTGATTACCACGAAGAAGCTGGTGCATGGGTTCGTTTTAATCCCATGGATGGCAAGGGTGCTAAAAACGAAAACGTGACAGATTTCAGATATGCCCTGGTTGAATCTGACAGCATGCCAATCGATAAGCAAAATGCAATCTATAAAGAACTTGAATTACCGATTGTCGCTTTAGTCCACAGCGGGAATAAGTCGCTGCATGCTATCGTTAAGGTAGATGCTAAGAACTACGAAGAATATCGTAATCGTGTTGATTATCTTTATAAAATCTGTCAAAAGAACGGTATTATCGTCGATACACAGAATCGAAATCCAAGCAGACTATCACGCATGCCAGGTTTTATCCGTAATGGCCAGAAGCAATTCCTAGTAGATACGAACATCGGTAAGGCTAATTGGGATGAATGGTATCAATACATCGAAGATTTGAACGATGATTTGCCTGATCCAGAATCTCTTTCAGATAGCTGGGATAACTTACCAGAGTTAGCTCCTGAGTTAATTAAAGGCGTTCTGCGTCAAGGCCATAAGATGCTGATTGCTGGACCGTCAAAAGCTGGTAAGTCATTTGCTTTGATTGAAATGTCAATCGCAATTGCCGAAGGCAAGAAGTGGCTCGGCTGGGATTGTACTCAAGGACGTGTATTATACGTTAACCTGGAACTAGACCGACCGTCTGCCCTGCATCGTTTCCGTGATGTGTATCAAGCTATGGGATTGGCACCGCAAAATATCAACAACATCGATATCTGGAATCTTCGTGGAAAGACCGTACCGATGGACAAGCTAGCGCCTAAGCTCATCCGTCGAGCTTTGAAAAAGAACTATATCGCAGTCATTATCGACCCGATTTACAAGGTCTTGACTGGTGACGAGAACAGCGCAGACCAAATGGCGCATTTTACCAATCAATTTGACAAAGTAGCGACAGAGCTCGGGTGCTCGGTGATTTATTGCCATCACCACTCTAAAGGTTCTCAAGGTGGTAAGAAGTCCATGGACCGCGCCAGTGGTTCGGGTGTATTCGCTCGAGATCCTGACGCACTTATCGACTTAGTAGAGCTGGAAGTGTCAGAAGAATTGTTGACGCAGCGTTTGAACCAAGCGACGTGCGAGGTTTACAAACAGGCTTTGCAAGAACGAAATAACGCTTATTACCAACAGAATGTCGGACTAGATGACCTCTTGAGCCCTGTGCAGATGAGAACGCACTTCGAGAAAGGCATTTCAGATGTCATGGATCGAGCACCGTATGTAGACAAGCTTGAAGTAGTTCGAAGACAAATTCAGATAGCGACTGCGTGGCGTGTAGAAGGTACGCTTCGCGAGTTTGCCAAGTTCAAGCCAGTGAACATTTGGTTCAGCTATCCAGTACACGCGCTTGATAAAACGGGCGTACTGGCCGATATACAGTTAGAAGATGATAAACCGAGCTGGCAAAGAGCTAAAGAAACTCGCAAAAAGAATGCGAAGGAAGATAAAAAGCAAAAGCTGATAGAGTTTGACGAAGCTATCGAAAACGCAAATTACGGTGAACCACCATCGAAAGAGGATGTAGCTGAGTTTTTAGGAATTTCTGTAAAAACAGTTACTCGCAGATTGAATTCATCTAAAAAATATTGGTTCGACAAAAACTCAAATTCGATAAAAGAAAAAGGACAAGACCATAAAAACGTGGTCGTGTCCAAATAAGACAGCACCATAAAATTATGGTTGTGTCTTTGTCCTAAAAAGGACGGACAAGACCATAAAAACGCGGTCGTGTCCCGGACAGACAACTATATATTATATATATAGATAATGTCCTGTCGTCCATCATGTCCATACCTGTATAGACAGGGTTGCCTAAAACGCACCCTGTCATATACAAGAGTCATGGACTAAAAGCGAAATTAAAAAAAGAAAGGAAGTGCATTTATAAAAATGTCTATTGAATTCTTTTTACCGATGAAAAAAATTCCGACAACAACTCACCAACAAAAAAAGGTAAACGTCCAATTTGGTAAGCCAATCTTTTATGAGCCGGTCGACTTGAAAAATGCCAGGGCGAAATTTGAGAGCTTGCTTGCGCAGCATGTCCCTCCGAATAAAATTAAAGGAGCGATTCGTCTGACCGTCAAGTGGTGCTTCCCTCGTATCAAAAAAAGCTACGATGGCCAATACAAGACCACGAAGCCAGATACGGATAATTTGCAGAAATTAATCAAGGACTGCATGACGAAACTTGGATACTGGAAAGACGATGCCCAGGTGGCCAGTGAGATTGTCGAAAAGTTCTGGGCGGACACAGTCGGGATCTATATCAAAGTTGAGGAATTGAAATGAAGATTGATTACATTGATTTCTTTAGCAGACAAATTCCGGAATGGATGGCACGCAGCAATCAGAAAAGCCAAGAGGTCGGATTTGGAACAGATGCTTACTGGCAATGGGCTGTGTCGTCAATCGGAGAGATTTGCAAACAATACAATGATGATGAGCTAGTGACAGAACAATTCGGTTTGCTCTTCAACTGGCTAGAAAAACAAGCAGGTTAAACTATGAAATATAGCAAACAAACAGTAATCGAAGGATTAAAACACTCGATTGAGAAAACCAAAGAGGAAATCGAGAAATACTCAAAAGATTGCAATGGACGATTTGCACAAGGAAGAACTGCGCATCGTGAATTTCTGAAGAAAAAAACTGAAGAGAATGGAGAAACAGTTGGAGGGACTGAGAAATGAACAAACAAGAATTGATTGAGAAGTTTAAAAATCTCTTAAAAAGAGGTTATATTCTCATAAACATGTACGATGTTTTAGATTTAGTGAAACAACTAGAAGAACCAGAAAAAGTCAAAGTACCGCAGTTTGTGGCACAATACATCGAACAAAAGGAAAATGAAGATTATCATTTACTTGGTGCGATGATTGAAATCAGAAGTCATAAAAACAAAGAAATTGACGACTGGTTCAAGGAAGACGACAACATGGAACTCTTCGCTCGTGCGTATCTTGACGGCTACGAGGTAGAGAAAGAAAAGAGGTACTATATAAGGATTAAGAATATTGATGAAAATTATAATTACTTAACCTGTATTAAGTATCTCGATGCTTGGTGTTTAACAGAAATAAAAAGAGATAAAAAATTCCGTACTGAACACACCCGAAAAGAGTTAGAAGATGCTGACTTTGGTTGGGTGTTTGATTGCGAGGGAGTGGAAGTCGAGGAGGTGGAGTAAATGGTGGAAATAATGTATTGGTTAATGTTCTTAGCTTGTGTGTCGGTTTTAGTAATGGCAGTATTAATATTGCTCCATCAGCGTCAAGTTAATATTGATTTAAGATGTAAATACAACGATTTAATACAACAATTAAATAATTGTTTTGGCTGGCAAGAGTGGGAATGGGCGCATAATTTTAGAGAATACGCTCGCAAAGTTGATAATCTGAATAAATTTCAGATGGATATTGAACGACTTGAGATCATCAAAAAAGCATTAGACGCTCAAAAACTAGAAGAATTACAAAAACGTAAAGAACTAGTTGAGCGTGAAATTAAGAAGCTTGAAAAGTAGGAGGTGGAAGAATGATACCAAAATTTAGAGCGTGGCATAATGAACTTGCTAGAATGATGTCAATATCAGATATGTGGTTCAATGTTGATTCGTTAGGAGAAATTATATTAAATGACTCAGTCATGAATGATTATATTACAGTATCTCCTGATGAAATCAAACTCATGTAATCAACAGGACTTAAAGGCAAAAACGGTAAGGAAATCTTTGAGGGGGATATCCTCGAAGTTACAGATAAGCATAATTGGCTTGAAGTTGTATCTTATAATCAAGAAAAAGCAATGTTTGTCACAGAAGAAATCAATAGAGAGTTCAAAGTGCCAGAAAGTCCTTTATATGATTTGTTTGATACAGATATTTTTAAATTCAAAGTCATCGGCAATATCTACGAAAATCCGGAACTTTTGGAGGTGGAAGAATGAACCTTGAAAACCTAAAAAAAGCAGAAGAAATCAGAGAAGAAATCGAAAAGTTAGAAAAAATTATCAATCACAAAACAACACCGTTTGAAAAACTTTCGATAATAAAAGGGACGCCTAAGTTTAGACTAGCGATTAAAACAAATTATTTTCTTCACTATGAAAATATTGTTATTACATCGGATATTTTATCAGATGCAATCAAGAAAGCCTTAAAGCAAACAATCGAGGATTTAAAAGGGCAGTTAGTAGAGTTAGGAGTGGAAGTAGAATGAAAGACACACTAATTCGCTTCTTGCTTGCATGGTCGCTTATTACCACTTGCTTGCTATTCATGCAACGTGAAGCACAGAAACCCTTGCTAGTCTATCACGCTGATAGCAAATATCAGATAACGGGCAAGGTTGAAGAAAAACGAAAAATCGGAAATCTATTCACTATCACGGTAAACGGGAATATTTTCGTGGTGAGTGAAGAAAGATATAAAAATATTGAAATAGGAGATGATATTGAATTATGACAACAAACATGGAATTACTAGCGCACAGAGTTGAGCAGTGGGCGAAAGAACGAGGTTTAGATAATCCGGACAATAGCACGGCGCAAGCGTTGAAATTATTTGAAGAAGCGGGCGAACTTGCACAAGCGCATTTGAAAAAGCGTGAGCAAGAAGGAAAAGATGCGGTCGGGGATATTTTGGTAGTACTGACGATTTACTGCCAACAGAAAGACTGGAGCATTGCTGAATGTTTTGAACTAGCTTATAACGAGATCAAGAACCGAAAAGGGAAAATGGTAAATGGTTCATTTGTAAAAGAGGGGGATTTATAGATTGACAATCAATATCAAGCAGCGACTAAAAGCCTTGCAATATATTGATATCAAAGTGAAGTCAAAACACCAGGAAATCATCAGCTTGAAGTCAGGTATTTTACGAGGGCAACAATTTGATAATATGCCGAAATCGAAAAATAATAAAAACCAGTCCGAAGAATTAAATGTGTTGATCATCGATAAGTCAGAACAACTCTATCGGGAAATTCAAGATCTGTATAAAGAACGTGAAGAACTCATTCAAGCTATCGAATCGCTAGACGATCCGGTAGAGAACATCGTAATGCGATTATTCTATATTGACGGGATGACCTGGAACGAAGTTGAAGCTAAGCTGAGATATAGCCGAGGCGCTATTCAAAAAATTAGGAAGTCTGCGTTTGGAAATTTATCAAAAAATGTGAACAAAGTGAACTAAAGTGAAACTTTAAAGTGTTATTATGATATTGTCAGCAAGAGGCTGATAGGCTCCTATATATTTTTTACTGAAGGGCGTAATGCCCTTTATGGCGGCGATAGGATTCTCTACTATTTTGGTTCTCACACAGATAAGCTCTCCAAACTTTTTGTTTCCCCGGTTCGATTCCGGGCGCCGTCTTAACGACTACAACAAAATAAAAAAAGAAAAGGTAACAATATACTATTGGTTCTGATAGAGGTTAGTAGTCGCCTCTCGTTAAGTCACTCATTGAGTGGCTTTTTGATTTTTAAGAAGTGGAGGTGATGTAAAGTTGAATGAATTGACGATAAAACAAAAGAAATTTGCAGATGAGTACATCATCTCAGGCAATGCAACAGAGTCTTATAAGAAAGCGGGTTATCGTGCTTCTAGTGATAGAGTGGCAGGCGTTGAAGGTCATAAGTTACTAAAAAATCCTAAGATTAAAACCTATATAGAAGAACGGTTGAAGCAACTTGATTCTGAAAAGATTGCGGATCAGCAAGAAGTCCTTGGCTACCTAACATCAGTAATGCGAGGGGAAACTCAAGAACAAACTCTATGTAGCATCGGTGAACTTGGCCAACAAGTTATCGATATCGATGTCGGAGCAAAAGATAGAATTAAAGCAGCCGAACTTTTAGGCAAACGTCATAGGCTTTGGACTGACAAGGTAGAGGCTGACGTTTCTGGAACGGTGGTGTTTGCGAATGAGTCAGACATACCAGATTAAA
>ENA-OWLR01000335-OWLR01000335.1-metagenome-genome-assembly--contig:-NODE-335-length-14752-cov-15.360958_pt1 | contig 14752 bp, 10 predicted proteins | sample MGYA00245352_ERZ651110 | MGnify/ENA primary metagenome ERZ651110 (study PRJEB26857, sample SAMEA4031765) | metagenome | biome: human; feature: oral; material: saliva | place: Philippines | collected 2014... | reverse complement strand
GAGTTAGGAAAGCAACACGTGCTGGCGTGACAGTTCGGGAGAGTAAAGACCTTGCTACCTTTTGGGATATTCTCGATAAGAACCTTACCAATAAGTATGCTACTCACCCTGTACATTCCCTTGAAGAATTAACTTTACTCCACAGTCGGTTCCCTAATTCGATTAGACTATTCATGGCATACAACGACAAAGGGATTGCTATTGGGGGCACTATCATCTATGAGATGCCACAAGTCGTTCATACTCAGTATATCTCTGCTTCCCCAGAAGGGAAAAGACTTGGGGCCATCGACCTCCTCTTTGACTATATTCTTAATGACGTCTATGCCAACCGTAAAGGCTTCTTTGACTTTGGTAAGAGCACAGAAGAGGAAGGGAAGATTCTTAATACTACGCTTATTTTCCAAAAAGAAGGTTTTGGAGGACGAGGAGTATGCTATGATTGTTATACGTGGGAAACACGTTCTGTCATAGAATAATTCGAGCAATCCCACTACAACCAATCTTCCTTTATAAAAGCATAAATATGATTGATTACCTCTCACTTCAAAAGATAACAGCCTTGCATGAGGCAGAGATGACTGCTGCTGTTAATCAGGTACTACGCTCAGGATGGTATCTGCAAGGGGAGTGTACGACATTGTTTGAAAAGAACTACGCACAATATATTGGTACGAAATACTGCGTAACTTGTGGTAACGGACTTGATGCACTGTGCCTTATCCTCCGTGCTTACAGGGAATTAGGGCTACTTAAAGAAGGAGATGAGGTCATCGTACCAGCTAACACCTACATAGCAACTATCCTTTCCATCACCGAGAACCACCTTACTCCTATCCTTGTTGAACCCGATATCAACTCTTTAGAGATTGACAGTGAGCTGATTGAGCAAGCTATCACACCTCGCACACGTGCCATCATGCTCGTTCACCTCTATGGAAGATGTGCCTTCACTCCTTTCATCAGCGACCTCTGTAAGCGTCATAACCTCCTACTACTTGAAGACAACGCACAAGCTCATGGTTGTCACTACGGAGATAAACGGACAGGAAGCCTTGGTCACGCAGCCGCTCACAGCTTTTATCCAGGTAAGAACCTCGGTGCCTTGGGGGATGCTGGGGCTGTGACAACCAATGACGAACAGCTGGCTCAGACAATCAGAAGCCTTGCCAACTATGGTTCAGCACGTAAATATGAGTTCACTTTTAAGGGCCAGAACAGTCGTATAGACGAAGTTCAAGCTGCTGTGTTGAACGTGAAACTACCCTATCTCGATGGTGAGAACCAACGGAGAAAACAGATTGCTAAGACATACTACGACAATATTAACAACCCACAAATAACCCTCACAGAGGATAAGGACAGGGATAATGTGTATCACATCTTCCCCATCTTCTGCCCTACTCGCAACCGCTTGCAGCAATATCTAAGGCAGAATGGCATTGGAACGATGATACACTACCCCATTCCACCCCATCAGCAACAAGCATATAAGGAATGGAACGACCGACATTATCCTATCACAGAGCTCATTCATCAGCAAGAGCTCTCCCTTCCTTGTAACCCCACAATGACTGATGAAGAGGTCTATCAGGTTGTTGAACATATCAACAAGTATCAATAAAACTAAATTATAACGTATGCGAAAGATTACCTATCTTACATCAACATTCGTTGCACTTATGGCATTACAAGTGCAAACTGTCAATGCTGACAATATTAATAAGGTACAAGTAAACCATCTCACCTGTCCAGCAGATGCTGTGACACTCGTCTCAAAGCGCCCTAAAGAGGCTGAAAGACTTTTCCGTTCAGAGGCTGTAGAGAAAGAGATTCAAAGCATCGTAAGGAAGTTGACGAATAAACGACTTGCTTGGATGTTTGAGAATTGCTTCCCAAATACACTCGATACCACCGTTCACTATGGTGAAGAAGCTGATGGAACACCTGACACATTCGTATATACTGGCGACATCCCTGCCATGTGGCTACGCGACTCTGGTGCACAGGTATGGCCTTACGTACAGTTGGCTGGTAAAGACAAGAAGTTGAGGAAGATGTTAGCTGGTGTAATCAATCGCCAGTTGAAGTGTATTAATATCGACCCATACGCCAATGCTTTCAATCATAAGCCAGACCCAAATGGTCGTTGGATGACCGATGAGACGGATATGAAACCAGAGATACACGAACGTAAGTTTGAGATTGACTCTCTCTGCTATCCTATCCGTCTTGCCTTCGAATATTGGAAGGTTACAGGCGACACAAGTGTCTTTGGCCCTGAATGGATTAAAGCAGTAGAGAACATACTCAAGACTTTTCATGAACAACAGAAGAAAGATGGGAGAGGAACTTACAAATTCCTGCGTGTTACAGACCGTGCACTTGACACGATGAACAATGCGGGTTGGGGCGCACCTGTCAAACCTGTTGGACTAATAGCATCTGCCTTCCGCCCATCAGACGATACTACGACGCTACAATTCCTTGTCCCATCAAACTTCATGGCTGTGTCTTCTCTACGCAAGGCAGCTGAGATTTTGACTAAAGTAAACAAGGACACTGCACTTGCCACACAGTGTACTGACCTTGCCAATGAGGTTAGTAACGCCCTACAAAAGTATGCTGTCTACAATCACCCTAAGTATGGTAAGATATATGCATACGAGGTAGATGGTTTTGGAGGCTACTTCTTAATGGACGACGCCAACGTACCGAGCCTGTTAGCAATGCCTTATCTTGGTGACGTAAGCGTTGATGATCCGATCTATCAGAACACCCGTCGATACGTATGGAGTGAGGATAACCCCTATTTCCATCGTGGTAAAGCGGGTGAGGGCATTGGTGGTCCGCACATTGGTAACGACATGATATGGCCAATGTCCATCATGATGAGGGCCTTTACCTCAAAGGATGATAAGGAGATTCGACAGTGTATTGAGATGTTGATGAATACTGACGCCGGAACAGGTTTCATACATGAAAGCTTCTATAAGGACGATGCCAATAAGTTTACTCGTGAGTGGTTTGCTTGGCAGAATACTTTGTTTGGAGAGCTAATCATAAAGTTAGTTAATGAAGGCAAGCTCGGATTACTTAACAGCATACAATAGTCAAGTGGAAAGACAAATGTGGAGATATTTTAGAAAATAGGGAATAAAAACTGAATATTTACCTTATTTAACATTATATATTTGGGTATATAACAAGATTTAGATATCTTTGCATCGTGTTTTTCATGGTATTAGATTATTAAGGTTAGAAGATTAGTTGTCGTGAGACAAGTAATCTTTCAGTCCCAGACTAACAAGTCTGGGACTTTTTTTATTTATTAATACACTTAGTGTTTATTATCTAAAAGAATCTAAATAACAGTTTTCTAAAAACTTGAAGGGAATAAGAACCTCAGCCTTTCACCTATTACTCTTCTTGACACCTCCATTAAAGCTTATCACCAAAAAGGTTTTTAGAAATCTAAACAACAAACAATCATGCAACAGCAGGAGCCATTTTCCCATAAAATAGTTGTTCGTTTATAGCCTACTTGATGGCTTCTCCCTCTACTTCTCCCCCGTAGTAAGTGAGAAATCTCACCTCCTCTTATTTTCTTAAACGCTTTCCCTCCACGCCTCAAAGGTACAAGTGCAATAGTAAAATATCATTACATATTATCACACTAAACACCTTCTACCAAAGAGTATATCATCGCTTAAAGAGGAGTTGGTAACCTACACAAAATCAGCATATTACACATAGCATTCAAGAAGACGCCCTTCTTGCCTCAAGAAGAGCGTCTTCAACACCCAAGAAGGGCATGTTCTTGATTGTAGAAGGGCCTCTTCTATTAGCTTAAAAGGCATGTGTTAGGAAAGAGAATGGCGAAAATTATTGACAAGGAAATAAAGAAGGGACCTCTCCCCCAGCCCCTCCCCGAAAGGGAGGGGAGCACCTAACGGGACAAAGTTCGCTATAATTTTAACACCTTTCACTCAACAGTTAATAGCCAAAACAAGCCATTAACACCCAGTATTCAACACCCAACACCCAGCAAAACAAGCCATTAACACCTAACATTCACCACCTAACACCCAGCTAAACAAGCCATTAACACCTAACATTCAACACCTAACACCCAGCTAAACAAGCCATTAACACCTAACATTCAACACCCAACACCCAGCTAAACAAGCCATTAACACCCAACATTCAACACCTAACACCCAGCAAAACAAGCCATTAACACCAAACATTCAACACCTAACACCCAGCTAAACAAGCCATTAACACCAAACATTCAACACCTAACACCCATCATAACATGCTGCGGGGATTACTCTTCAACATTGCTTATCAGCTCCTTAATATTGATTGATTTCAGTTCATTTAGATAAGCTACACGCACACTCCCCACCTTATTATATATATCATGGTTCCATATCCTTTGAGGAGAGAAGCCTAAAAGACCCAACTTCGACGACTCAGGAGCCGACTCCAAACGAGCTATCATCTCACCAACAGTAATGTTTGTTGTATCGTAAGTGGGCGTGTAAGTGACCTCATTAGAAGTGGGAGAAACGTTTTCAGAAACAAGGTCTACCTGCATTAACTTGTAAAGTATCTCCACCGTGATACGTACCGGAATATCCGTTGCATCCTTTATCTGCAAAGCTGTATGCGGTTTCTCACCTTTTGCAAAGCGCTGACAGATATGGCTTAATACCGTTGCACACATCATCATAAAGTCATTATGACATATATCCTCCGTATCAATCTGACACTCATAGTACTCTAAATTCTGATTGATATAGCTAAGCTCGGCACAAAAAAGGCAGATATACCATGACACAAGTATCCATAACATAAACAACGGGAGTGCAGCAAACGAACCATAAATGGCATTGTAACTGGTAAGAAATATCTGTCCATGGATATAAACAGCTTGTAGACAGAGCATAGCTAAGCTCGCCATCATCGCAGGACCAATTGTTTTCGTTATCTTAACCTTCGCATTAGGCATGAAAACATAAAGTACAATGAACATAAGCGTAAGTATAGTCCACGGCACAAGATAGCGAAGTGAGAAGCTCGCAATGGTCCCAAGGAAACGAAGATGGTTTAAGTTTTCTACAAAACTATAGAAATAGATACTCAAGCCAGATAATATGATAATGCTAATAGGTACAAGAAACATCATGGCAGTATAGTCTATAATCACCCTACTAAGGGGACGAGTGCCCTTAACTTGCCATACACTATCGAATGCACCTTCTACTGTTCGTATCAAAGAGAATACGCTATAAAGCATAATCACCAAACCTATTCCAATAAAAATGCCTGTTTTAGCATGAATAAGGTATGATTGCGTAAGCTTAAGTAGCCAAGTAGCGGCCTCTGGTTGGGCCGACAGCATCTCACGAAACTGTTTTTCAAGGAATTGTCCAAAGCCAAAACCATTCGCAATAGCGAAAATCATGGACGCTATAGGTACGATGGCCATAATCGTGGAGAACGATAGCTCTGTCGCAGAAGCTGCGTGGTTGCGTTCAAAAAAGAATTTCACAGCAAGATAGAACTTCTGTAACTCTCTGATGGCAATGTCCTTTCGCTTCGAGCTATGCTCCCTCTTCAAGAAGAGACCTACTGTTAAGAAGTATTTTATACGGTTGATATCGACCTTCATAATTGTTCTTTTTATAGTAAAGTATAGGAGTTATTGTGCAAACTTAATAAAAATAAGTTGAATACTCACCAAAAGATAGATCTAAGTAAACAAACACATACATCTATATATATAATGTGGACTAACCTATATTCAAGTATTCAACAATATTTTCGCACCTGCCTCACCTATAAGAACACCGTTTACAACCATTTTGTAATCTTTGTTGACGACAACTTAAAGAGGCTTCCCATTGGACAAACGAAGCGACAATAAGGGCGTGGAACAAAGATAGAAAGTAGCACAAAGACGATGGCCAAAAGAATAATCACCCAAGAAGCAGACTTGAAAATGAAAGCTATGAAAAGCTCATAGTTCATCCATTCAGACCATACACCCGTGAGCATCAAAAGCATTAGAAGCCAAAAGAGAATCTTACGGAAACGTTCTAAGTATTGTACCGTTCGCTTACTCATCTTCCATTTAGTATGATTAGCCATTCCAGCTAAATCTTGTATGGATCCCAAAGGACAAATGTTCGTACAGTAATAATTCTTCTTACCAAATAGTGGATAGATGAATGCGGTAATCAACATGATGATGGGAATTAGTGAAACCCACATGTTGACACCGCCTGACATGAACCCAACAAGGACAGACCACGAAAGGAATGTACCACACCAAAGGCCTAAAACAACGAAATTCAGTAGGAGTTGGAACACACGATAACGCTTAGACTTGATAAACAAAGGGATAATAGCTGCCATAAGAACCACGACAAGCCCTACAAGAGTTTTCGTTCGTAAATCTAACTTATCGAGTAAAGACGTTTCTTTCACGTTATTTGCAGCATACTGTAGACCCGCCGTCATATTCCCAATAATGCCCTTTGAGCTGAATGTAGCACCCGTCACACCATCTACCTTCATAGCTAATGCTTGCTCAGTGGTCTTACCGTTCCAACGAGTCAATAAGGCACTCGCCTCATGAAAGAAATCCGGTGTTTCTGAATTGGGTAGAGCTTCTACCTTTACTACCCTACCTTTCTTTATATAAATCTCTAAAGGTACTGCACCGCCAAAGCCTTTCACATCCTTTGCTAAGTAAGTTGTATTAATAACTACAGTTCCGTCATCCAACGTACGGAGCGTATCTACACGAGCTTTTGTGACCTTCTTTCCATTGCTAAAAACACTATTTCCTAATAGTTTACCATCCCTTTGTACGGCAGCAACAGCAACAACTAATAAGCAAGCAATAAGTAATAATATCTGTTGTAACTTCTTCATCTAACTAATCCCTTTACTATCTTGATAAGATACAAAAGTACTAATAAATATTGGAAACCATTAATTATACAACTCACAAAGTCAACCAATTCTTAACTTTAAGTTTATTAACATCATTTCTTGCGATTTTATTTTGTAACATCATCACTTTTCTTTATATTTGCAATCGAACTTAATTCTTAAAGCCAACCTATTGTAAATACACATATAGGTTACAAAAGAAGAACAGAACTTAAAACCTAAACAATATGACAAACAAAAGAACTTGCCTTTATGACAAACACGTTGCATTAGGCGCACTAATTACTCCATTCGCTGGATTCGATATGCCCATTCAATACACAGGCATTATTGATGAGCATAATGCCGTTAGAGAACATTGTGGAGTGTTCGATGTCTCTCACATGGGAGAGGTGGTTGTAAGTGGTCCCGACGCTGATAAGTTCATTAATCACATCTTTACAAACGATGTGAACGGACTTGCTGCAGGGAAAGTACTCTATGGTATGATATGCTATCCAGATGGTGGTGTAGTAGATGATACCTGTATTTGTAAACTTGCCGACCAGCTTTACTTAATGACCATCAATGCTTCAAACATCGACAAAGACGTAGCATGGATTGAACAAAACGCTGAAGGCTTCAATGTTACCATTGAGAACAAGAGTGAAGCATACGGTCAATTAGCCGTTCAAGGTCCTGAGGCTGAGAAGATGTTAGAGGAGGTGCTCGGTCTTGACTGTAAAGATCTGAAGTTCTATGAGGTTAAGTGCTTAAAGCAAGATGGCGTTGACGTTATCGTGTCTCGTACAGGCTACACAGGTGAAGATGGTTTTGAAATCTATGGAACACCTGAGTATATTGTTAAGGTATGGGACAAGCTGATGGAAGCTGGCGTTAAACCATGCGGTTTGGGCTGCCGAGATACATTGCGTTTCGAGGTGGGTATGCCTCTTTATGGAAATGAACTTTCTGACAAGATAACCCCTGTCATGGCTGGACTATCTATGTTTGTAAAATTTGATAAGGATGAGTTCATCGGTAAAGAAGCTCTCTTGAAACAGAAGAAAGAGGGAGTTCGTCAGCGTCTTCGTGGTATTGAATTAGACGAAAATGCTATTCCTCGCCACGGATACAAGGTTCTTAAGGATGGTGTAGAAGTCGGTGAAGTGACTACAGGTTATCGTCTTATCTCTACAGATAAGAGTTGTGCTGTTGCATTAGTCGATGAGTCCATTCAAATGGGTGATAGAGTTGACATCCAAATACGCAAGAAGACATTCCCAGGAACGGTCGTTAAGAAGAAATTCTACGACAATCACTATAAGAAATAAGGTCGGATAAGAAACAATAATGGGAGGATTATATTGAAATTGAATAGTCTTTATAAAAAAGAATGACTATACATAATATCAATATAATCCGTCCCGCTTATAAGAGATAACTATAAACAATCATAAACATACATATTATGGCAAAAGTAATTGAAGGACTCTATTATTCTGAGTCACACGAATTTGTTAAAGTAGTAGGTAACATTGGGTATATTGGAATTACCGATTATGCACAGCACGCATTAGGTAATGTTGTCTATGTGGATATGCCTGATGTTGATGACGACATTGAAATAGACGATGATTTCGGTGCTATTGAAAGCGTGAAAGCCGCTTCCGACCTCAAAGCCCCTGTTTCTGGTAAGGTCATTGAAGTAAATGAGAGCTTAGAGGATGAGCCAGGTTTGCTAAACAAAGACGCTTACGAAAACTGGATCATAAAGGTTGAACTGTCAGACACAGCTGAACTCAAGAACCTTATGGATGCAAAAGCATACGAGGAGTTCTGCGCTGAGTAAAGTCTTATAACACCACACGTGGGCGTTTATAAGTACTGAATAGCTGAATAGAAGAACAGCCTATCCTTGCTTATAAACGCTCACCTCCTTAATATAACAGCCTACACTAACCTAATCAGTCCTAAACAAATGATTCATAAATTCTTACCTCATACAAGTGAGGATATCCAACAGATGCTTGAACGTGTCGGCATAAAGAACCTTAATGAGCTTTATGCAGAGGTACCAGAGAGTATCCGTTTTAAGGGAGACTATGACCTCCCTGACACGATGAGCGAGTTAGAAATACGCAAGTTCTTCGAGAATCTCGGTCAAAAGAACAATAAACTGACTTGCTTTGCAGGTGGTGGAGTGTACGACCATTACGCTCCAAGCGTTATCAATCACCTTCTAAGTCGCTCTGAGTTCTTAACTTCATATACACCTTATCAGGCTGAAATATCACAAGGCACACTCCATTATATATTTGAGTTCCAAAGTATGATGGCAGAACTTACAGGTATGGACATTGCCAATGCATCCATGTATGAAGGCACTACAGCCACTGCTGAGGCTATGATGGTGGCTTTTGACAATGCGAAAAAAACTGATACAGTGCTCTATTCTGAAACGTTGTGCAAGAATATCATTGGTGTATTAAAAACATACGCACACTTCCATGGCATCAAACTGGAAGCCATCAAGGCCGTTGATGGTGTAACATCACATGCCGACTTAGAGGCAAGGATGCAAGAAGGGGGTGTAGCTGGAGTCATCGTACAGCAGCCTAATCGATATGGAATCATTGAAGATTTCACGGGCTTTGCAGACACCTGTCATAATAAGAAAGCACTATTCATCATTAATAGTGTTGCTACCGACCTCGCCTTACTAAAGACTCCAAAGGAGTGGAATGCGGACATTGCTGTCGGTGATATTCAAAGTCTTGGATTACCAATGGGCTTTGGTGGACCTTACGCAGGTTATATGTGTTCAACAGAAAAGCTTATGCGTAAACTTCCAGGACGTATCGTTGGTAAGACAGTGGATAGTCGTGGTCAACGCGTATTTGCCCTTACTTTGCAAGCACGTGAGCAGCATATCCGTCGACAAAAGGCTACTTCTAACATCTGTTCTAACCAGAGTTTGATGGCTCTTTATGCTACTATCTACATGAGCATAATGGGAAAAGAAGGCCTGAAAGAGGCAGCGCAGATAAGTTACGATGCTGCTCATTATCTTTGCGAGCAACTCCTTAACTCTAAAAGAGTTAAACTTGTTTACGACAAGCCTTTCTTTAACGAGTTCCTTGTGCATGTTGAAGACCGCGACAAGTTCTTCGATAAGGCTATACAGCAGGGTATTCTCCCAGGAATAAAGGTTGATGATGACAAACTCCTTATTGCCGTTACAGAGAAACGAACTAAAGAGGAGATTGACACACTCGTCGGATTATTATAGTAACACCATGTCTTTCTAAATCTAAACAACAATGAACAATAAACTATATGGCAATCTGATTTTTGAGTTATCACACCCAGGAAGACGTGCTTACAGCCTCCCAGAAAATCAATTTGGACATCATCCTTTACCCGATTTCTGCAAGAGAGAGAAGGATGCTGAGCTACCAGAATGTGACGAGATGACCGTTGTGCGCCATTATACTAACCATAGCGAAAACAACTTTGGTGTAGACAATGGGTTCTATCCATTGGGCTCTTGCACCATGAAATATAATCCTGTCATTAACGAAGAGGTCGCATCTATGGCTTCATTCACTGACTTGCATCCTCATCAACCTATTGAAACAGTGCAAGGAGCATTGGAAGTGGAGTATAATATCCAGCGTGCACTTGCTTCTATCACAGGTATGGCTGACGTCACACTCAACCCATACGCTGGTGCACATGGCGAACTTACGGGTTTGATGCTCATTGCTTCTTATCATCAGCAGCGTGGTGACAAGAAACGTACAAAAGTTATTGTACCTGACTCTGCGCACGGAACTAACCCTGCATCAGCCGCTGTTTGTGGATTAGAAATAGTAGAGGTAAAGAGTACATCGGATGGTCTTGTTGATGTAAACGACTTAAAACCACTCTTAGGTGACGACATTGCAGGAATGATGATGACCAATCCTAACACGTTAGGACTATTCGAGAAAGATATTCCTGAGATTGCTAAGCTCATTCATGAGTGTGGTGGTTTACTCTACTATGATGGTGCTAACCTCAATCCACTGTTAGGGGCAGCACGCCCAGGAGACATGGGTTTTGACGTTATCCACCTCAATCTCCATAAGACATTCTCTACCCCTCATGGCGGAGGTGGACCAGGCGCAGGTCCTGTTGGTGTTTGTGAGAAACTGATACCATTCCTTCCAAAGCCACATGTAAGCAAGACAAAGGACGGATTTGTTATTGAAGACTCAGAGAATACAGAAGAGTTCTCAACAGCAAACATCCGTATCAGTGGTTATCTCGGTAATTTCCTCGTTATCCTCCGTGCTTATACATATATACTCACACTTGGTAAGAAGCATATAAAAGAGGTGGGACCGTTTGCAACACTGAATGCTAACTATATCAAGGAATGTCTGAAGGATGATTATGAACTTCCTATTGACACTCTTTGTAAGCATGAGTTTGTATTCGATGGCTTGAAGGACAAGAGTACAGGAGTTACGACAATGGATATAGCTAAACGCTTGCTCGACTATGGTTATCATGCCCCAACAATCTATTTCCCACTTCTGTTCCATGAGGCAATGATGATTGAGCCTACCGAAACAGAGAGCAAAGACACGATTGATGGATTTATAGAAGTGATGCATATCATTGCTAAAGAGGCTCGTGAAAACCCAGAGTTAGTTAAAGGAGCACCTTACAACACTCCTATCGGACGTGTGGATGATGTGCTTGCTGCCAAGCATCCTATCCTTACTTATCGTCAACTTATCAACGACACAGAAGAGAGTGTATAGAAATAGGAGTACTGTTTGGTAAATAAATCTCGCAGATGTTAGTCGATATCGGCATTAGCCACCTTATTATATTATACTAATAGTGGCCCGCACAACTCTCTTCGAGCGATGTGCTCACATTCTGCATGTGTGTTGCGTATAGCAAACACGACAGGAACGTAGACTTAACACCATGTAAGATAATTACATAGCGGAAGTAAGATGTTAGTAGAAAAAGGGAACTACTACCGAAGACTAACATGCGAAAAGATATCCTTATTAAAGTGTTATCAGCCAACAGTAAACATAAAACTATACATTAAACACTCTAACTCTATAATAGAGACTGAATATGAAAAAGACAAAACTATTAATAATCGGTTCGGGACCTGGCGGTTACCGGACCGCTTCCTATGCTGCTCAAAACGGTCTGGAAGTAACGATTATCGAGAAAGGACAACCTGGTGGAACATGCCTTAACTCAGGTTGTATACCAACAAAGTGTCTTGCACATGACGCTGAAATACATCTCATTGGGTCTTCGCTTTACAACACACCTCCCCCACTCGATTTCACAAAAGTCATGGAGAGAAAAGAGGGAGTTATGGGTCAACTCCGAGATGGCGTAGAGGCATTATTAAGCCAACCTGGTATAACATTTATAAAAGGGGAAGCTCGCTTTGTTTCTGACCATGTTGTCGAAGTGAATGGCGAACAGATAGAGGCTGAGTATATCATCATTGCTACTGGTTCGCGCTCAAAGATGCCACCTTTCATGACTGAGGAAGACTTCTTGAAACAAGATGTAACAGCACAGAACATTGTTACCTCTACCGAACTACTCTCTATTCCAAAGCTTCCTAAGCGTCTTACCATCATAGGAGCAGGCGTGATAGGAATGGAGTTTGCGTCAGCCTTCTCTGCTTTTGGTAGTGAGGTTACTGTCATAGAGTTCATGAAGGAATGTCTCCCCCCTATTGATAGCGACATTGCAAAACGCTTGAGAAAGATATTAGAGAAGAGAGGTGTAACCTTCTATATGCAAAGTGCAGTTAAGAAGATTGTATCTCCTTCAGAAAGTGAACAAGCCCATACAACCGTAATATTTGATAAGAAGGGGAAAGAGACAAGCGTAGAAACCGACCTTGTATTGATTGCTACGGGTAGACAAGCTAATATCGACAATATTGGTCTTGAGTCAACTGGGATAGAAACAAATGGTAGAGGTGTTGTTGTAAACGACAATATGGAAACCAATATAAAAGGAATCTATGCCATTGGTGACGTTAATGCACGTCAAATGTTAGCTCATGCAGCAACATTCCAGGGGTTCCGTGCAGTCAATCATATACTTAAGAAGAAAGATGATATCCGCCTTGACATAATGCCATCTGCTATCTTCACCTATCCAGAAGCAGCTTGTGTCGGTAAGACTGAAGACCAATGCAAAGGCGAAGAGATTGCATACACAACTCGGAAAGGTTTCTATCGAGCTAATGGAAAAGCCCTAAGTATGGAAGAGACTGAAGGTATGATAAAGATTCTCTTTGCTGAAGACGGTACTATTCTCGGGGCTCATTGCTTTGGTGCACACTCTGCTGATCTTATTCAGGAGGTTGCGGCATTGATGAATTGTAACGCTAAGTTGGAACAGATACGTGACATCATTCACATTCATCCTACATTAGGTGAGATTCTTCAAGATGCACTTATTTAAGGTTCATCGGAATTTTCGAGTGATAGCTTAAATATTTCTTACAATCTTATAACTAATGAGCTAACCCCTATAAGAGGAGCTGTATGGTTAGTATTAACCTTTTATCAGCATCTTATAGGGGGCTAACTCTTTGATTACCTTCCCCATCCTTACTCCACCTCAGTCAATACATATTGATCTTGAGAACGGACGAAGGCACTTGTCTGTGGCTCTACATGTGTACAAAATGTAGTGTTACATAGTGTGAAATGAAAGTATCCTACTACTTTCGTCAGTATCTTCATAATGCAATCTCGATACTCAACCCACATTTTGGAGGAATTATTAAAACCGCAAAATATCTTTACATAGCATTACACTAAACCACCTCAAGACACGACTATACGTACTCTACAACAAAAGATATAACATACAAGTAATCAATGTGTTACATACAGCATTAAAGAAGACGTCCCTCTTGCTCCAAGAAGGGCGTCTTCTATATGCAAGAAGGGCATATTCTTGAACAGAGAAAGGCCTCTTCTATCATCGTCTCCAGACCCTTTCCGAAATAAGAAGAGAGTGATTACCGAAAAATCTCTACAAATTCAGTCTCCATGGTTAGCGTTAATTGCTTCTTTTCCAAAAGTTTTATAGGGCTAACCTCGCATACTGCTCCACTCTTCATCACTCCCTTCCAATCAGCGGCCGATAGTTCAGATAGAGGAGCAAGGCAGCTTTCAAAGGACAAACTTCACTAATCAAATTACCCTTGCAGGAAAGAGAAAGAAGAAAGACAAGTTGAGTGAATAGGGAAAGCATCAGTGGAAAAGCAAAGGAATTACTATCCTTTTTTACATTTATAAGCTATTTCATCACATATAATGGAACAACCTCTTTTAATATCAGAAACGAAAACCACACAAGAACAAGTACGAACATGAGACAAAGCTCATACACCACTTTTAATATCAGAAGCGTAAGCCGCACAAGAAACAACTAAATATAAAGAAATAATAATCAAACAGTTAGTATCAAACAAACAATAAACAAGAAAAACTAAAAGCATCATTATGGTATTCAATCCGCTCTATTATCTACCAATTCTCCGCTCATGACAGAGACCATCATCGGTATAAACGCCTGCGATTTACTATCAATAAAGTAATTACTTTTAAGTATAAAATGTTTGGAAGATAAAAAACTTTATACTAACTTTGCAGGCAGAAAGGATACAGACTTAGTCGTATCGATTCGATCGGGATAGTCATCAAATAAATTAGAAAACCCGAGATGACTTCTTTTGTTAATGGCG
>ENA-OWLR01000322-OWLR01000322.1-metagenome-genome-assembly--contig:-NODE-322-length-14983-cov-4.837219_pt1 | contig 14983 bp, 12 predicted proteins | sample MGYA00245352_ERZ651110 | MGnify/ENA primary metagenome ERZ651110 (study PRJEB26857, sample SAMEA4031765) | metagenome | biome: human; feature: oral; material: saliva | place: Philippines | collected 2014... | reverse complement strand
CTCGGACCATCGCAGTTTGTGAACATTCTGCACGATTTTGGGTTAAACAATCCAGCGTAATAACAGATGCTATACCAATAATGATACCCAATGCTGTGAGGAATGAGCGCGTCTTGTTGGCTGCTATGGCGCGCAAGGCTATTTTGAAAAGATTGGTAATATTCATTTCTAAAAAGTTAAAAACAACAATTCTTTGTATATAGTTGAAAGAGATAAGACTACTATTATTTTACGAGAGAATAGAAACAAATTCTTAGGTAATATATGTCTTCTTATTTCCTTAACTTATATATTTATTCATCACTATTTTTTGGCAAAGCAGCCAATCCTTCTGCTGCCGACAGTATGTTATGGTTATAATCATCGGCTATCACCCTGCCATCACGAAGTTGTATATTGCGACTAGAGTAATTGGCAAGGTCTGGATTATGGGTAACGAAAATAATCGTTCTACCTTCAGCGTTTAGCTTTTGGAAGAGAACAAGTATCTCAAATGAGGTGCGTGTATCAAGATTACCTGTAGCTTCATCAGCAAGAATAACTGCTGGATTATTGACTAAGGCTCGTGCAATAGCAACTCGTTGCATCTGTCCACCAGACATTTGATTGGATTTATGGTATAGTCGCTCGCCCAACCCGACAGCCTTCAAGGCCTCTACGGCACGGTCAAATCGTTCTTTTGCAGTAATCTCAGAGTTATACATCAATGGAAGTTCCACGTTCTCAACACTGGTAGTTTTTGGTAATAAGTTGTAGTTCTGAAAGATAAAACCGATCTTACGATTACGGAGTACGGCTCGCTGTGCCTTCGACATTGTGCGGACAGAAACTCCGTCAAGATAGTATTCTCCCCTTGTAGGCGTATCGAGACAACCTAATTGGTTCAGTAATGTAGACTTTCCAGAGCCAGATTTCCCCATAATGGTTACAAACTCACCCTCGTATATTTTGAAAGAAACACCTCGTAGAGCATGAACAGTTTCTTCACCTACCACGAATTCACGTTCCACCTTGTCGAGTTGAATAACGACTTTACCATTCTCTTCCTTTGTAGAAGAGGAAGAATTACCTCTTTTATCCTCTTTACGAGGGGAAGTATCGATATGCTTACTTGCTGTTATTTCTGACATATTACTTCTGTTTTGTATTGTGAAGAAGAACTATAGATAATGTTGAGTAGGAGAAAACTGTCCACGAGAAATGATAGAACTCTTCTTTCTTCCACTTATCAGATGTTCTCCCTTTTCGATATAGTGAGAAGTCTTACTTCTTTTTCCTTGGTCCAGGTGCAAATGGACTACTCTCGTTGTTGTTATCGTCATTATCTTTATTTGGTGTCGAAACCAACAAACTAGTAATGACTTTCTTACCTTTGGCAATTCCAGAAAGTATTTCGGTATGGTTACCATCTGTCATACCAATGTTTACTCGGTGTGCTTTGAGAACGTTACCTTCGAGTGTCCACACTTTATTTTTGGCATTCGTTATGTCTTGAATAGTATATTGTTTGCCAATAGTCTCCTTTGTTGGTGTGAAACGAAGAGCCTTGCTGGGGACACTAAGTACACCTGGACGTTCTTGTGTATAAATGGTAACATTGGCTGTTAAGCCCGGTTTCAATTTTAAATCGGCATTAGAGGCACTGATAACTACCTCGTAAGTAACAACGTTATTTGTTGTTGTTGCCTTTTGACGCACCTGTGTTACTGTACCTGCAAAGGTGTCGTCAGGATAAGCATCAACTGTAAAAGATACACGCTCACCAGTCTTCACATCACCGATATCGGCTTCATCAACATCAGCAATAACACGCATGTTAGTCAAATCCTTTGCAATAGTAAATAGTTCAGGAGTACTGAAGCTGGCAGCAACAGTCTGTCCTTCTTCCACACTCTTTGAAATAACCACACCATCAATAGGCGAAGTAATGGTAGCATAGCCTAAGTTGGTTTGTGCTTGGTTTACTTGCTCTTGTGCTTGAGCTACCTGTTGGCGTGCTGTTACCACTTGTGCTCGAGCTTGTGCTACTTGTTGGCGGCAAGCAGCAACAGAAGCTTCTGCCTGCTGATAGGTAAGACGTGCATTCTCATAATCAGTCGCACTAATGAGTCCTTTGTTGTGAAGTGTGTTATAGCGATTGAAGTTAGCTCGCTGATAACCGATGTTAGCCTCTGCACTGCGCAAGTCGGCCTGCACTTTAACCACGTTGTCCTGCGCACTGGCTACATTTGCTTTGGCACTTGCAAGTGCTGCCTTGGCAGAATTGAGCTGACTGAGCAGATTGGTTTTGTCCAATTCAGCGATCACTTGTCCCTTCTTAACTACAGAGTTATAATCAACATAAAGATGATTGACAATACCAGAAACCTGTGTACCTACCGTTACAGTGGTTACAGCTTCTATGGTACCAGTTGCTGTAACACTGTTTTGGATATTTGCCTCTCCGACCACAGCGGTATCAAACGATACCTTTTCTGTATCACTACCCCTTGTAAGAAAGAAGGCTGCTACGGCTACGATGACTATTACACCTACTAGAATCCATACTTTATTTATTTTCTTTTTCATATATCTTTATTATTGAGAATTGAAGAACAATGTGTTTACAATAATTATTTCACCTGTCCATTTTTATAAAAGTTCAACATTTGGAGGTTGTATAGTGTAAGATACTTACTCTGTAATTCATTTTGACGGGCGGTAATTAAGTTATTCATACCCTCACGTAGTTCCACAATGTTCTTTAACCCGAGACGGAACTGCTCTGAAAGCATCTCATAACTGGTCTGCTGACTCTCCGAATTGATTACAGCCGACTTATACTTTGCCTGATTTGTACTTGCTTGAATCCAATAGTTTTCGATAGTCGAATAGAGCTGAGTACGTTGGTTTTGCAGGGCAAGCTGACTATTCTCCAATGCGATACGAGCTTTGTTTACTGCCGTGCGAGTCTGCCGTTGGTCCCAAATAGGAATACTAACCGTTACACCAATCGTTCCTGCGAGGCTATTCTTCAACTGGGTCCCGTAGGCATTACTACTCATTGTAGTAACGTTTGATGATACCCCACCATTAAGTCCGATGGTAGGAAGATGCTGTGCCTTAGCTTGTTTGATACTCAATTCTCCTGCCTCTACTGCCAATTGCTTCCCTTTCATCTCAGGACGAGAGGTCAATGCTCTTTCATAAACAACTTGTAATTTTGGAATCTCAGCTAATGCATTACCATCTAATTGGTCTGGTATAGCTACTTCAAATTCATCATCTGTTATTTCTAAAAGCTGTTTCAGCTGGCGAGTATAGTTGCGAAGGTTGCTCTGTTGAGCTACGACATTGTATTCATCGCTGGCACGTTGGGCGGTAAGTTGCGAAAGATCTGCTTTGCTGAAAGTACCCACATCAACCATTGTTTTACCTCTTTCTTCGTTTTCCTTGCTCCATACCAAACTCTGTTGATTAACTTTAATAGCCTCCGCAGTATAGAGAATTTGAATATAAATCTGTGCTATCTGCTCTTGAATAGAATTGGCTGTAATGGCTGAATCAATAGCAGCCTGTTGCTCGGTAAGTTTGTTTTGTCTAATCTTCATACGATTTTGGTTCCCATTCCAAATAGTCCAGTTGAAGTTAATGGCATACATTCCATTATACGACACTTTGTCTACGCTACTCGTTACATAGCCATTGGTAACTGTAGCACGTCCTATTTGCGGAAAAGGTGTGTACGACAAGTTTTGCGAAGTGGAAGCATTTACCGATGGAAACAACTCCGCTTGTGATTGAAGTACACTCTCGTGCGCTGAGGTCTTTGTAAGAACATTCTGTCGTAGCGTAACATTATGCTTTAAAGCATAGTCAAGGCACTCCTGAAGTGTCCATTTACGAGCTTCCATTTGTGTAGTAAACAGCAAACAGAAGCCTAAGGCTAATACGAATAAAATATTTGTTTTGCTCATTTTTAATCTTTTTATGCTGCAAAGATAAACAAATAAAAGGAGATGAGAAGATATTTAAACAGTTTTTTAGAATAATGGCGTTATATTAATTTTTTTGTTAGTAAAAATGAGTATTTTGTGTTCTATCAGTTATAAAGAAAACAAGAATTAGTTAGCTATTATTAAATATTGTCATATACGTTAATCTAAGTATTTGAGTATTACTTTATATTGAAAAATAATGCTGTATAAATAAGTGTAGTAATGATTGACATTAAATAGAAGAATATTTACGAAAGAAAAGATTACCTTCCTACGAAATTATAACAACATTTCGACATTTCATAGATAGCTGTTTTACAATGTAAAATTTATGTTTTATCATATAAGATAAAGAGTCTTTAAACAAAAACATTTCTGTTGTATAAGCTGTAAACTAGTATCGTCTATTATATATAAAGCGTAAAACGAATATTCTATGTAGAGATTTGCGTGAAGAAATAATATTTTTGTATCTTTGCAAAGAGTTCTCATTGTTGAAATGTGAATGCTCTACCTTTAAATAGAATATATGATAAATCTGTTACGGAAAAAGCTACCAAGAGTGTATAAAGAGAATGTTGCTCATTCGCTTTTATGGTTGTTTATCTTTTTTATTCCCGTAGCAGCAATGTATCTCTATGATAGTAGTACCTTTAGAACATATAGTTGGACTCATATTTTTAGTGTTTGGACAGTTGTTTTCATATATTTTGGTGCATTCTTAGTGCATAATTTCTTTTTGTTACCACTTATTATCTATCGCAAACAACGAATACACTATGTGTGTGGAACCATTATTCTAATACTTATATTTGTACTTGTGTTATATGTTTTTCATACCCAAACAGCGGAAGAAAGTCTGAGAGCTATTGTTCAGGCTGGCTATGTTCAAAGCAGAATTACAGATAATCAGACTACTATTACAACACAAATAATAGTTGTAAACACCATAATCTTAGTGTTAATGTTTGGAATGAATCTTGGCGTAAAGCTCTTTTTTAAATATAATGACGACCAAAAGAAACTATATGATTTAGAAAAAAAGAACCTGGAACAACAGCTAATATCACTGAAATATCAAATAAACCCACACTTTTTTATGAATACGCTCAACAATATACATGCTTTAGTAGATATCGACCCTGAGAAAGCAAAGTGGGCTATTATAGTAATGTCGAAGATGATGCGGTATATTCTTTACGAAGGTAATAATACTTTTATTCCTTTACAGAAAGAAAGCGACTTTATACATAGCTATATTTCGCTGATGCGTATGCGCTATACAGAAAAGGTAAAGATAAATCTTAATATTCAAAAACAATTTCCAGTGGGCGAAATACCACCACTACTACTTGTATGTTTTGTTGGAAATGCCTTTAAATATGGTATAAGCTATCAGCATATAAGCACAATAGATATTTCGCTTTCTGTAGAAAACGACAAGATAAAGTTTTACTGTATAAATAGTAAACAGTCTGAAACTGAATGCGAAAAAGGCGGAGTAGGGCTGAAGAGTGTACAACAACGATTGAACCTGATATATCCAAACCGACACAAACTCGTAATAGACGATGGTGAGAAAACTTATAGTGTGTGGTTAGAATTATCATTAACAAATAAGAAAAATGACAAAAAACCAACTCCAAGATGGAAAACAGAATAAGAACTTTAGCAGTAGACGATGAGCCTTTGGCACTGAAACAGCTGGCTACATATATAAAAAATATATCGTTTTTAGAACTGGTTGGCGAATGCCAAAATGCTATTGAAGCAAAGAGAGAAATAGAAAGGCAAACCGTTGATGCTATATTTATAGATATTAATATGCCTGATATGAGTGGACTCGACTTTGTACGCTCGTTAGAAGTAAAGCCTTTAGTGGTGTTTACAACTGCTTATAGCGACTATGCTATAGAAGGTTATAAAGTAGAAGCTATTGATTATCTCCTTAAACCATTTAGCCAAGAAGAACTAATGGCAGCAGCTAAAAGTTTAAGACGGCAGTATGCGTTGTTGCAACAAGCAAAAACAAATGTTTCTTTGGCAGATAACGACACTCTGTTTCTAAAGAATGAATATAAAATTATTCGTGTAAACATCAGCGATATACGTTATGTTGAAGGTATGGGCGAGTATCTAAAAATTCATTTTATAAGCGATAGAAAGCCATTAATGATACTTTCGAGTATGAAGAAAATGGAGAAACATTTAGCTAATAATAGCTTTATGCGCATTCATCGTTCATGGATTATTAACTTGATAGATATAAACGAAGTAAACAAGAATCGTATTCTTATGAACGATGGTATGTATGTTCCTATTGGCGATATGTACCGCGAAGGCTTCTTAAACTATGTAGACTCTAAGTTTTTGGATAAGTAACAACATATAGTGTTGCTCTTTCTGACAGACACGTTCATACTACTTTCCTTTTCTTCTTCTTTGTCATTTATGAAAAAAGGACTACATTTGCACACAAATAAGTAGATAATGATACTTAAACGTAATCAGTAAACAATAATAGTAAAGATGAAGAAACAAATTTCAATTTTAGCGCTTGCAGCTTTAATGACAGTTGGTTTTGCTTTTGCAGCAGGATAAGACAATAGTGTGATGCGCAAGCAAAGCGATGGCACTTATGTGGTAAACACAACTACGTTGGCTGCCAATGTAAGTGGTTTTAAGGGGGCTACACCTGTAGAAGTGTACATTAAGAACGATAAAGTGGTAAAGGTTGTAGCGATGAAAAATCGTGAAACACCTAGATATTTTGAACAAGTAGATTCTAAGATGTTACCAAAGTTTGCTGGCAAACGCATTTCTAAGGTGGGAACAGTAGATGGTGTTAGTGGTGCAACATTCTCGTCAAGAGCAGTGAAACTAAATGTAGAAGCTGCTGTAAAGTATTATAAAGCACACAAATAAAAACATTTCTGTACCTATTGGGCAAGAAAACAACAAACAACATAAGCAGCATTGCAAACTTTAAGTATGCAATGCTGTTTTCTTTATCTACAAAATTAGTTACTCTTTTCTTAGATATCTGTAACATTCCTCTCAGATATCTGTAACGCTCCTCTCAGATATCTGTCAGTTGCAAATTAGATATCATAAACAACAAGAACATTTATGTCTCAATATAATCCTACCTAAAAGATGCTTATCAAAATGAATACAATGATTTCTTTTATTCATTGGAATTCTAATTTAAGTGTTTTAATAAGTTGTTGGTCAACAATGTGTTGTATCATTTGTTGTTATATAGAAACGAAATTTGTTACAATAGCAATATATTCTAAAGTGTTTATAAAACTATAGTATTTTGATGCATAAAAGAGCCTATTTCGCATTACGAAACAGGCTCTTTTATATAATTGGAATATAGCTGTTATTTTCTTTAAGAGTGAGATTTAGCAAAATCTAAAACAATTCCATCATATTTGTTTTCAGGCTATACAATGCCTCAGAAATATCCCCCTCTCTACTTTTAATTTGCAGCATAGCGCATTTTAATAATGTGCGGCGAAAAATATAGTCTATACAGAGAACAACAAAATTACACTATTTTACGTTCCCCACCTTTATTAAATATTCTGCAATTTGTACGGCATTGAGAGCTGCGCCCTTACGTATCTGGTCGCCAAAGTGTTGTACCATTTTCATCGGCAAGGTCTTTACGAATGCGCCCAACATACACATCGTCTTTGCCTGCACTCTCCAACGGCATAGGGTAAACGTAGTTTTGTGGGTCGTCTACAAGTGTAACACCGGGTGCTGCTTCGAGCGCCTTGCGTATTTCAGCAATCTCCAAAGGCTTCTCAGTCTCAATCCAAACTGCCTCCGAATGGCTACGAAGCGACGAAACGCGTACACATGTTGCACTGGTACGAACATCGGAGTGCATGATTTTCTGCGTTTCGTAGAACATCTTCATTTCCTCTTTCGTATAGTCAGTTTCCGTCATCTTATCTATTTGAGGAATCACGTTATACGCTAATTGGTGCGGAAACTTGCTGATTGTCTTTGCCTCACCAGTTTCAAGAATCTCTCTGTACTGCTGTTCCAGTTCCTGCATAGCAGCTGCACCCGCACCAGAAGCACTTTGATAGCTACTGATGCGTACACGTTTTATGTGGCTTAACTGCTCTATGGGGTTTAAAACCACAACCATCATAATAGTGGTGCAGTTAGGATTAGCAATAATACCACGTGGACGAGTTAGTGCATCTTCTGCATTTATTTCTGGAACAACCAATGGTACGTCTTTTTCCATACGGAATTGACTCGAATTATCAATCATAACAGTCCCATATTTGGTAATGGTGTTGGCGAATTCTGCCGACGTGCTGCCACCTGCACTAACAAAAGCTATGTCAATATCCTTGAAATCATCGTTATGTTGCAGAAGTTTTACTTCGTATTCTTTACCTTTAAATGTGTACTTTCTACCTGCAGACCGACTTGAACCAAAGAGCACAAGCTCGTCTATAGGGAAGTTTCTTTCTGCCAATATGCGGAGAAATTCTTGTCCAACAGCTCCACTGGCTCCAACAATAGCTACTTTCATATCCTTGTTTTTATAATTTTAATCGTGCAATACATCACAAAATGTCTATTCAAACATATACCAGTAAGGCATAAGTTTGTGTTGTTTGCGTTTGCAAAAATACAAAAAACTCTCTACTTTCACTACTTACCCCATAACTTTTTGCTACCTTTGCACATATTTATAATAGCAATTATGTTCAGAATAGCCCAATATTTTCCCATAACCGATCCAACATTGATTTTCTTTGTGGTATTGATGCTGATTCTATTGTCGCCTATTATTATGGGTAGACTGCGTATTCCTCACATTATAGGAATGGTTTTGGCTGGTGTTTTGGTGGGCGAATACGGATTAAATGTGCTGAAACGCGATGCTTCGTTCGAACTGTTTGGAAGTGTAGGCTTATATTACATTATGTTTCTTGCTGGTCTTGAAATGGATATGGACGGACTGAAGAAAAATAAATGGCGTGTTATGCTGTTTGGTTTTCTCTCCTTTTTTATACCTTATATTCTTACCTTCTTAATGGGAATATATTTGCTACACTATTCGGTTACGTCATCTTTGTTGCTTGGTTGCATTATGTCATCAAGCACGCTCGTAGCCTATCCTATCGTGGGACGCTATGGCCTTTCTCAGCATTCAGCTTCAACGCTTAGTGTTGGTGGCACAATGGTAGCATTGTTCTTGGCGCTTCTTGTTATGGCAATGATAGTAAATTTGTGTCAAGGCGGTAGTGGTGGCATATTCTGGCTATGGTTTATGCTTAAATTTGCACTCTATATATCAGGGCTTATTTACTTTGTTCCGCGCCTTACACGATGGTTTCTGCGTCGCTATTCCGATGCTGTAATGCAGTTTCTCTTTGTTTTAGGCATTCTGTTTCTGTCTGCTGCACTTTCAGAAGCAGTAGGTTTGGAAGGTATTTTTGGAGCGTTCTTTTCAGGGCTAATATTAAATCGCTTCATTCCACGTCTATCTCCACTTATGAATCATATAGAGTTTACAGGCAATGCGCTCTTTATTCCTTATTTCCTAATAGGTGTTGGAATGTTAATAAATGTGCGTTCGTTGTTTGAAGGCACACATATCATTTGGGTTGTACTATGTATTGTCTTCTTTGGAACAACAGGAAAAGCCATTGCAGCCTATTTTGCTGGCTTCTTGTTTCGTTTAAAACGAGAAATGTCTGATATGCTTTTCGGTTTAACAAGTGCCCATGCAGCAGGCGCAATAGCTATGGTGATGGTGGGATTAAAGCTTGAGGTAGCTCCTGGAAAATTCCTTTTCAACGATGAAGTGCTGAATGGTATCGTTATTATGATACTTTTTACTTGCATAATATCATCGTTTGTAACAGAGAGAGCTGCTCAAAAAATTCGATTAACCGAAAAAGAAGAACCTGAAATGGCGCGAACGGATAACGACGAACGAATTCTTATACCTGTGAAATATCCAGAATACGCCGAGAATTTGCTTTCGTTAGCCATAATGATGCGTAACGAAAAGCTTAAGAAAGAACTTGTTGGACTAAACGTTGTGTACGACGATGTGAATGCAGCAGCCAATCAAGAAGAAGGACGACGTTTATTAGAACATCTGCAAAAGCAAGCTGCGTCTGCCAATGTGCCGATGGTAACACAGGTGCGTATTGCTGCCAACATAGCCAATGGTATAAAACATGCTTTTAAAGAGTTCCAAGCATCTGAAATAGTAATGGGACTACATGCCAAACAAGCTATATCGAAGGGATTTTGGGGACAATTTACACAGAGCCTTTACAATGGTTTGAGCCGCCAAATTACAATAGCTCGTATTGTGCAACCATTGAATACAATTCGTAGAATACAAGTTGTTGTGCCTTCGCGGGCTGAGTTTGAACCTGGCTTTTATCGTTGGTTGGAACGAATAGCACGTTTAGCATCGAACAGCGATTGCCGTGTTGTTTTTCATGCTCGTCAAGAAACCATCGAACTAATTACTGTATATATTCGTAATCGACACCCCAATGTACGGGCTGAATATGTTGAAATGAAGCATTGGAAAGAACTTCCACAGTTGGCTACAGAGGTGCAAGACGACCATTTGTTTGTGATTATCACAGCGCGAAAGGGTACTATATCTTATAAGAATGCGATGGAGCGCATTCCAGAGGAAGTAAACCGCTTCTTTAAGAGCAAGACGCTTATGATAATATTCCCCGACCAGTATGGCAACCGTATGGACGGAATGACGTTTGCACAGTCGCAACACACCGAAGAACGTAGTGCTTATGATGTTCTACGAGAGTTTATGCAAAAGAAAATAAGATAGAATTATGATAGAGATAAAAGGTGTTACTAAGAGTTTTGGTTCGCTGCAAGTGCTGAAAGGTATTGACTTGTGCATTGAAAAAGGCGAAATAGTGAGCATTGTTGGTCCTTCTGGAGCAGGCAAAACCACGTTGCTGCAAATTCTTGGTACGTTAGATAAACCAGATAATGGATCCGTTGTAGTAGACGGCATTGAAACCAGCACATTATCAACCAATAAACTAAGCGAGTTTCGCAACAAACATCTTGGTTTCGTGTTCCAGTTTCACCAACTTTTACCAGAGTTTACGGCAATAGAAAACATTATGATACCTGCTTATATTGCAGGAATGAAAAACAAAGAAGCACACAATCGTGCTGAAGAACTATTGGAGTTTATGGGACTGAACGACCGTGCAAACCATAAACCCAACGAACTTTCGGGCGGAGAGAAGCAGCGTGTGGCAGTGGCAAGGGCACTGATGAACAATCCTGCTGTAATTCTTGCCGATGAACCGTCGGGTAGTTTGGATTCAAAGAATAAAGAAGAACTACACAAACTCTTCTTCGATTTGCGCGATAAGTTTGGTCAGACTTTTGTTATTGTAACACACGATGAAACGTTGGCTACACTAACCGACCGCACCATACACTTGAAAGACGGACGCATAGTGGGAGAGGGAAGCGAAGCCAGCACTGTATAAGAATGTAAGAAAGGAAATAACAAATGGCAAAACTAAAGATAGGCGATTACAATACGCTTACAGTATTGAAGGTTGCATTGCGCGAAGGCAATAGGGATCCATTCGGATTGTATCTCGATGGTGGTCGCGCAGGCGAAATATTGATGCCTCAAAAATATGTTCCCAATAATGTTTCGGTGGGCGACGACTTACGTGTTTTTGTGTATCTCGACCAGGAGGAACGTCCCATTGCTACAACCGAACACCCACTTGCCGTAGTGGGCGAGTTTGCATACTTGGAATGTTCGTGGGTAAACGAGTATGGCGCATTTCTTAATTGGGGTGTAACAAAAGATTTGTTCTGTCCGTTTCGCGAGCAGAAGAAACGTATGCAGATAGGCGAATCGTATGTTGTACACGTACATCTTGACGAAGAAACCTACCGTTTGGTGGCATCGGCGAAGGTGGAGCATTATTTCGAGGAAGAGAAACCAATGTACAAGCAAGGCGAGGAGGTTGATTTGATGATTTGGCAAAAGACCGAACTTGGCTTCAAAGTCATCATCGACAATAAATATCCCGGACTTGTTTATGGCGACCAAGTGTTCCAGTACGTCCACACGGGTGATCATCTGAAGGGTTATATTGCCACAGTCCGACCAGACGGAAAGATAGACTGCACGCTGCAACCAACAGGACAGCAATATGCAAAAGACTTTGCCGAAGTGCTTCTGCAATACTTAAAGGACAACGGTGGTGTGTGCAACCTTGGCGATAAAAGCGAAGCAGAAGATATTAAACATCTCTTTCATGTGTCAAAGAAAGTCTACAAGAAAGCCGTTGGCGACCTTTATAAGCGACATCTCATTACAGTTGAACCGCTTGCCATTCACCTTGTGTAACGTCTTTTATCTTATATGAAAAGATTACTTCTGGGCTTCTTTGCTCTGTTTCTGTCTTTAATGGGTGTTGCACAAGAGGAAGTGCCACACAGAGTAGATACCAATTATGTAGGTAAACCTGCAACCGAAGCAGATAAATTGCTTGGAAAAGCCGACGAAGCGTTCGATAATGAGGATTATGATACAGCCTTTAAGTATTATCAAAAGGCTGCCGAAGCTGGCAATATAGATGCTTATACTGGTCTGGGAAGATGTTATGCCTATGGTTTGGGCGTAGCATTCAATGCTCAGAGTGCGTTACATTGGTATCAAAAAGCTGCTTATGCTGGTTCAGCTTTGGGGCAATACTATCTTGGTATTCTCTATTTTGAAGGCTGGAATGGCGAAAAGCCAGATAAGAAACGTGGCTTAGAGTGGCTCTATAAAGCTGCAAATGGATGCGAACCATGGGCTATGTTCTATATAGGAAATTGTTATAGACGTGGCGATGGCGTAGAGAAGAACATAGACGAAGCCATACACTGGTATAAAAAAGCAGCTGAATATGGCGACCAAGATGCACCCAATGTTCTAAAAGAATTAGGTATCAATGTGCCAAATAGTTCAGAATAGCTATTTTTTTATAGCACTATAAATGTATTGAAATATGCGTAAATACATACTGTCTTATGTAATAAATGCAGCGTATTTTCAATAATATTATGTAACTAAATAGAACGCTATGGTTTATTGGTTATAAAGATATTTTCTTAATTTCTCTCTATTTTATTTGTTGTTTTTATAGCTTTTTATTACCTTTGCCACCAAATTAAGCCAGATTTAACAAGAATGCAAGTAAATCTACATATTATAACGTTGTTTTACACCTTATATAATAAAGGTGTAAATAGTGTTGCGTCTATATGTGGCTTGCAAAAGCACGAGGAGAAAAACGAAAAAAAGATTGCTAAATATTTGGTAGTTCCAAATATTTGTATACTCTCTCTCTCTCTAGTAATGCAGGCGTAAACAAAACCTTACACTTTTTCGTACGCGCGCGCGAAGCGTGCCGTGCAAACCATAGTAAACAAAGGACTCTCATGAGTTTCCTTTGTTCTTTTGTTGTGCCCTGCTGTTTACTACCGGAGACAGAAATAAGCAAATTTTTATTCCACAAAAACATAATAACACAATGAACAAAAAAGCAAAAAGAATGTTGGTTGTTGATGAATGTCTGCAACCAACTGAATCAAAGAAAACTTATGTCAGCCCAACTTGCTGTTTAACTGCAATTGAAGACGAGGGCTGTATTTGCGCTTCACTAACACTCGATCAACAAAACTCAAGCGAACCATCTAACTGGGGCAATACCCAAGAAATTGATGGCGACCACGACGAATGGTTCGGAACATCTACCGAAGTAGCACCATAACGTAATGCTTTGGAAGATTAGAATTAAAATGACTATTTAAACAAGTAAAACAAAGAAAGAAAATGAAGAAATCTAAGAAGACAATTATTTCTGCAGCTTGCGCCTTATTGGCATTGCTGACCACAGCCTGCAGTAACGACGATGTTGTAGATGGAAATAAAAATGGACAAATAGATGCGAAGAAGAACATTGAGTTCAGTTTGAAGTTTGACGACTATAATGCCGAAGATACTATAGACCACGCAACTCGTGCAGTCCAAGATGCCGAACTTGCTAAGCCACACATTGTTCCAATGGGCGATATGATGTATGCCGAAGTTAGTATGCAACGCGATACCACAAAGGCTACTCCAAAAGAAAAGGCAGCAGCCACACGAGCTCTTTCTGATGGCACTTATACCATCTATGCTTATCAAGGTACAACTCTTAAGGGTACACTTACAGGCACTGTAACAAGCAATGTATTTACTCCTACGAGTAGCAACCAAGAAATCTATCTTGAACCAGGCACTTACACTTTTGTTTGTTGCAACGACAAAGTACACGTCTCTGGCGAAACATGGACTATCGACCGCACAGATGCCGAAACAGCACGTATTGGTATTGTTACGGGTAAAGTGGTAACAGCTACACCAAGCAAGCAAAAAGTAGCTTTTGAGATGAAACATGTGGGATGTAGAGCAAAAATTAATGTTCGGGCTGATGGATTCCCTATATGGGATGCTACAGCAACTTTCACCTCTACCGCTAACATTCCTACAAAAGTAGAATTTAACACGGCAACACAAAGTTATACGATGAAAGATAATGCACCACTTGCAGAGAATATAACCTTCAATCCTGGTGAATATGAAAATAACTTTTCTGTAAATCATTACAACGGTTCTCTTTATAGTCCTACTGATAACAGCTTCTATTATTTTTTACCCACAACCAATGGTGCTAACCTGAAACTGACGCTTACTGGTGGTACAGCCTATCGTCTACCTTTAAATGGACGCTCAGTTACATTTCCAGCACTCTCTTCTATGGAATCAAACGGCTCATATCTTCTAACTATGAAGTTGCATTATAACTATTTCTATCTTTTCAGCGATGGTACGATAGGACAGAAGACCGATGCCAACTTTAGTAGCAAAACGCCGATAGCTGTAGTGGTAAGTCGTTCTA
>ENA-OWLR01000320-OWLR01000320.1-metagenome-genome-assembly--contig:-NODE-320-length-14998-cov-5.263334_pt1 | contig 14998 bp, 20 predicted proteins | sample MGYA00245352_ERZ651110 | MGnify/ENA primary metagenome ERZ651110 (study PRJEB26857, sample SAMEA4031765) | metagenome | biome: human; feature: oral; material: saliva | place: Philippines | collected 2014... | reverse complement strand
AGCTAACTTTTCAGCCGCTTGTTCTGCTTTCTTAGCTGCAGCTTCTTGGGCCTTCGCCGCTTTGCCAGCTTCCTCATTAGCCTTATTAATGGCTTCGTTATTCGATAAGCCGTTCTTAGCGTTCTCGATTTCCTGGTCTAACTTGGCCTGCTCCTCTTCAGCTTTCTTCTTCGCCGCGTCTGCCTCTTCCTTAGCTTTCATCGCAGCATCGATTTGAGCGCCTTCCTCCTTAGTGGCCAGGCGGTCATTTTTAATCAAGCCAAAGAATGAACTATCCTCAACCCAGTACCGGCCGTCGTGGTTCGCCATATAGGCTTCACTGGTGCCCTTATCAGAGTTTAGATTCCGATGGGCTTTCATACCATTGACTTCAACACCGAGGTCAGTACCTTTGGTACGCTCCTTGTAGCGATAGTCAAGCAATGCTTTGCCTGCTAAGGCGATAGCACTGGCCAAGGCTACCCAAGGACCTGCGGCGGCTAGTGTAGCAAGTCTCATGAACTTCAAGGCAGTCGTTACGGACTGAATTACAGTAACAGCGATACCAGCTTCAAAACTAAATTTCACTACCCCCGAGATAGCTTCCTTTTGTTCGGAGGCCATACTACTATAGGACTTTGTTAAGTCGATAGCCCATTGCGTGTAGTCCATAATCACTGGCAACAACTCTTGGCCAATCATGATGGCCAAACGCTTACCGGTTTGTTCCATGTCCTTTAATTGGCGATTAAACTGCGCCGATTTCTTAGCCGCTTCATCGTCAATAATAAGGCCCATAGCACGTGCCCGGTCCTCGACTTGCTTCATCGCCTCTGCAGACATATTCAACATGCCATGGAGCTGGTACCCAGTCTTACCAAACAATTCCATTTCGACGCGAGTTTTTTCCGCACCGTCCTTCATACCTCTTAGGCGTTCTTGGATAATCTGGAATACTTCAAGAGTGTTCTTCCCTTGAATCTGATCAATACTAATCCCTAACCGACTGAACATATCGGTCGCAAGTTTCCCCTCTGCGGAGGCTGTTTGCATCTTATCTTGAGCGTTGGATACTGCCTTCGCAAACTTGGCAAACGCCGTAGTGCTTACGTCGGTAGCTACGCCCATATAGTTGGCCACGGAGATAAAGGTGCTAGCTTGCTCAGCAGTGGCACCTGTTAAGGACTGCATTTTCTTAACTGATAAATTCCAATCGAGTGCCTCTTTGGCAAGCTTTGACCCTAGGCCAGTGATACCTGCACCTGCTCCAATGGTCAACATTTCTGTTTTTAATTTTGCGAGCTCTGCAACTGTACCCTTAGAGGCGGCTGCGATTTTCTCTAAACCGGCTTGCGTATTCTTATCGGTCAGTTGCACTACGATATCTACTACATTATTCGACATCCTTATTCATCGCCTCCATTTCTAATCCCTCTAATATCCACATGAGGTTGAATAACATCGGACCCAGGTTGATATTATTCATTTCCGCAACTGTGCGGATGGCCGGATAATCGAATCCAGCTAACCCCCCCGTGTGATATATGCGTTGACTGCGTGATAGGGTATACAGTTTCATAGCCAATTTTGTACCAAATAATAGGTGCGGAGGATTGTATTCACACTCCGAACAGTCGAAGGACTGCCGGGTGGCGGATTGTAACTCCCTGCACCCTTGGCAATACTTCGGACGGTCAGAGGACATCCACCCCCACACCTCTTTTAGTTTTTTTCCGTTGCATCTTGTACCTGGAATGTAGCTGTGATAACTTTACCTGCAAAGTCCATAGCTTCTTTATCAGATACAGTATTAAGGTCCTCATCACTGAGGCCGTATACATCCATCAAGATGAACCGCATAATGTCACGGCTACGAATGATACCTGCTAGTTGATCATCTTCTTCAACCGGACAATATACGAAGTCCAATCCTGCTTTAATCAACATTTCACGTTCAGACCATGTGAGGGCTCTTGCTTTTATTTCCTTACCTTGAATCTTCATCCTTACCTCCTATTAATACGCTGCTTGTGTATTGGTTAATTCGAATAGAATGGCGGATTGTTCAGAATCGTCACCATAGTATGCCTTGAATGGCATTTCGATGTTAACGCCTTTAGGACCATCGATACCTGGAGAGTTACGTTCGTAAATCAATTCAGGTAATTTGATAACCAAGGAGTTATCACCCTTGGTGAGTGTCAATTCAAGGCTAGATTCTGTACCATTTACGGCTTTATTTAAAAGGTCCATATTTTGGAAGAACGCTTTTAAGGTACCAGATACACCGACAATGCCTGTATCAATATAAGTACGGAACCCTTTATTACCGATAGCGTAGGAATCCCCATCCAAGCCGAAATCAATGTTAAGGCTTAGGGACAATACGTTAGCGACTGTCACGCCACCTTCTTTGATTGTGGCTTCAAGGTTTTCAAATGGAGTAAACGCAATTTGAGTAGGTGCTGTATCAAATGGCACTGCCGCCATTGTTTCCTTACAGCCCATTACGTCGATAGTGGCAGTTAACTCGGAGTCACCGCCAAAGTTAAGCGCCATCTTATTCATTCGAACGCCACTAAATTGTTGGTATGTGCTGATATCCTTATAGCCTTGTTCGAATGTAGCGGACGGCATATCCGGACCAATTTTGAACACATGCTTATGCGCAGAGCCTGCACCTGCTGTAGATGTTGGTGCACCGAAGGCTAATTTCAACCAATAGCCGAAACCAATTACATCGACTGGAGGTGTAATACTGCCGGACGCATCGATGTTACCACGGCTAGGTGCCGCCGGATTACGAGTACCACGAATTACATTAGAATCATTTAGATTTTGACTTGCTTTTAGAGAGGAACTAATGATTGGCATAACCACGCCACCGGTGGACGGTGTAACGCCAAAGTCAGTTTCAAAAGCCATTGTTAATTTGGATTGTGCGCCTTGCGCACGTTTAGCTACTGCCATGTTATCCTCCTATTAATATTCAACGTGACCGCCTATTACGTGCGGTATTTCTATGGTGAATGTGGCTTTGCCTGGATACACAGGGCGCCACGATACATTATCCGTTTCATAGTCAATATTAATGACTGGATAATTAGGGTTGACGGCCATAATACATTCAATGAGTAACTGGCCAAGTTCGTCGGTTTCAAAAGCACCTGTATAGGTAATGACACGGCCATTACGCTCCGCTTCCTTCCGATATACACCCCATACGAGTTGGAGAGTGTACGAATAAGAATCAGCGAGCCCTTCAGACTTTGAGTCCATAAGGACAATAACACATGGGCAGTCCTCCTCAAGGGGAGCACCGGCGTCGTCATACCCTACGTATATGGACAGGTCCTTACCATACTTCGCTTTACAGAACTCATTGATACGATCATTGTCTTTGATTGCCTCAACCCAACGATTCGCAATCACTGCGAGTGGAATTGTTTGCATAGCTACCTCACTTTGTATACTCGATTACTGGAGCCCCATGAGGTATTACCAAGCGCATACTCACCGATTTTCTTTTCAAGGAACGGTACGAGTTTCGGTTGAAGGGCGTTACGCATCGGGCCGAAGGTTTCACGAGGTTTAATGGTGAAGGTCGTTTTCCCCTTGGCCAACTGGAACCCATGCGCGAATAATTTCTTACGCATGTTTTCCGTAATTTCCTTGGTGTAGCCCTTCTCTATCTGTTCCCCTAATTTCTTAGCTGAATTAGATAGCCATCCAACTTTGACCGATTCAGACTTAGCGTCGTACTGGTACCCTACGGCTCGGTACATCTTACCAAGAGGCGTATACCCAACTGTGCCGGCTTTTACACCACTCGCGATAAGTTCATCACGAGACTTATGCGTCCAGCCTTCGCGGTCAGCCTTACCGCCTTTTCGATAAGCCCTACGAACCTTGGCGCCGAATGCCGCTTCGAGTTGTGCCCTCATAGCCGGTGGCATAAAGCTAGCATACTTCTTACCGCCTGGTGCTCCGGATTTAATGCCCGCCTTGATAGCCTTGGACATCATGAAGCCCATCGACTTCATCGCCTTACGCATCCAATCTGGTTTCGTTTTAGCGATAAATTCAAGATATGGCGTAGCGCTATCTGTAATAGTGATAGGCTCATCACTCATGGTCTCACCGTCCTTACGTTGGCCACGATTTCTAAGCAGTGCATCTTATCGTCGCTATCGGAGATATGATCCACATACCACTTCTTGCCGTGGATGTAGATTTCATCCTTCGTCTTAGGGAGTGGTATATCCTTAACACGCACCCAAATTTTAGCCTTATCAGCTAATCCGGTTACGAATCCTGAGCCCTTGCCATCGTACTCACCGATTTCCACGCTCGCCTTGATGGTCTTACCCTCATATGTGATTTTCTCACCAAATGCCCCCAGGAGGACGTTTTCATCGTATGTATACATATTTGTACCTCATAGGTTTAACGGGGGCATACGGCCCCCGTTATCCTTATCCTATAGCTATTACCTAGGCGCCAACTTTGACAGCTTGCACTAGCATAACGGTAACAGTATCTTGTGTAGCAGTTTTTGGCGCTACCGCGATACCCAATGGTTTACCGCCAGTTTTAACAGCTTTATCTGTCAAGAAGTTAACTACGTCACCGACTTCAAAAGTATCAGCCTTTTCAGCGTTTACTTTGAATACGCCAGTTACTTTAATGGCGCCTACTTCACCCGGTTTTAAATCTGTGATAGCCACGCCATGAAGTGCACCGGCTTCAACAATGCTACCGGCTTTGACTTCTGCAGTTGCAGTAATGTCAATGCGGTCAGTTTCTTGTACGAATTGTGTCATCATATATCGTTACCCCCTAATTATTTACCTGCATTTTTATATAGACCACGGAAATCAAGTGCACGTACACCTACGTCCAATGCAACTTTATATTCGATACCATCTACATCGAAGCCTTGACGAGTTTCTAGGCGTGGAGCTTCTACGCCGTTCAAGAATGTAGTTTCGATTGTATCGTGTTGAGTTGCATCCGCTACTAGGTACCATGCATCTGGGTCAGTGATTTCTGCATCAGCGATAACAGTGAATCGACCTTTGTATGGGTTAATCACACCGGAGTTAATTCCTGCCACGTCTGCGGTGGAGTTCATAAGTTGGTATGCTACCATTTCTAGTTCAGGTGGAACGATTAAGTATTTAGGTGTGATGTTAAGTGTAGCAGTGCCTTGAATACCCTTTTGACGACGCATAGCAGTTACTGCTTTAGCAATAGCTTTTACGGATAAGGCTTCGCCTGTGGATGCAACGTTACCATGTTTGCTGTTAAACAATGCGATGCCGTCGTCCATTACTACGTCACCAGTCAATTGAGCGTATACCATTTTATTAACCAATCGTTTAGCCGCGGATCCGAAACGAGTTGCGATTGCGGAGAACATACCAAGGTCATCGTTGATGATAGCTTGACGTGTTAAGCTGAACAATTTGCCGTAAGTAGCGACTTTAGTTCGTGCGGAAGCTTCCTTGAATGTCATAGCTTTGAATTGGCTACCTTCTGGAACTAATTCCAAGTCACCTGCTTCAGATAATGCTACGCGTGTAGCTTCCTTGAAGTCGCGGTTGGAGCCTTTACCCGCCCATAATTGGTAAGTAGTTTCTGCTTCATTAAAGCCATTCATTACGGATTTATTTGCCAAGTTAGACATGATAGCAGGGAATGTGGATGTGGAGTTAATTGCTTCACGAGCCAATTCCAAGTTATCGCCAAAGTTAGCGCGAAGGCCTTCACGCTGTAATGCTTCACGTGCTAATTCAACTAAGGAATGTGCACGTAATTCGTTAGCACCTGGTGCTGGTTCAGCTACTTGAATGCCCGCCGCCATTAATACTGCATCTTGCGCAGCTGCACGGAATTTATCGGATTCAGATTCGCCCATTTTAACGGACACGCCTGCATTACGTGCGCGCAATTGATCCATAACCATCGCACGAGCTTCGTCAACAGATTTGCCCAATACGATTGCTTCGTCTGCGCCTTCAACATCGAAGTCGCGGAACATAGCAGTAATTTCAGAAGTACGTTTACGTTCTTCTTCCATCGCTTTTGCCAATTCTTCTTTTGTGATACCACCTTCAACTGGAGCGGATTTCACTTCTGGAGTTTCAGTCAATTTTTCTTTTTCATCCATACCTATTTGTTCCTCCTGTGTGTCAATACTTGTATGAATTTGAATATCATCTGCACTGCGACCTACGCCGACCGTAGGGTCTGCAGGTACGGATACAATGCTGATTTCTAAGGGTTCCCAATCTGTGATGACGTACGCGGGACCGGTGAAACGGCCATTCGTGGATGTAGTACTATCATCTTCTAACACTTCATAGCGGTTAATAGCGTATCCAACGCTAACACCTTGAAGTGTTCCGGATTGGACTTTCTTAAATATGGCGTCAGATTGTTCATCATCGTCAAAGCGTACTAACGCTTTACCTCGATTATCTTCAATCCACACCTTTTCGATGTGCCCCACGACCGCATCACGATCATGGTTAAATAGCACCGTGCCTAAGCCATCGTTAAATCTATCGAGATTGATACATTCTTCATCATGACAAAGGATTTCATCGCCGAACCAACGGCCGTATGGCGTTTCGGAGGAGAAGGAAAGTTCTACCGTCCGATTGTCGGAGTCGACTTGGTCAATCGTAGATTCACGGCAATAATTACCTTGAACGCTACGTTTTTCATTTTCGTCCATTGTTAGCCATCAGCTCCTTCCTGTGATTGTTGGACGTTATTGTCACTATCTGGGTCCATCAATGGTTGCAACTCACTGGAATAATCTAGTAGCACCCCGAGCTCCTTGGCTCTATCCTGTTCGAGTTTCCGTTGTTCAAGAACTTCCTCCCAATCACGCCCAGATGCTGCGCACACATCCTCTAGGGTTGTAAGGCCGGACTTGATAGCTTCCTTATTGGCAGACACTTCCTTCACTGGGTCTATCCATGACCAACCTGGTGCAAGCCAAGATACTTCTTGGTACTTGTCCTTATTCGCCAAGTAGTCAGATGGTAGTTCACCGGCTAGGTACATTGCGTCAATAAAGGCTTTCCAAATCGGCATACAAAAATGTGCGATAACAAATTCTTGCCATTGTCGGAATGTCTTTTGGTCCTCTAACAGATTTTGCCTTGCTGCTGAGAAGTTACCTGATATATTACGAGCCACGATATCCGCGCTCATTCCTAGACCGGAGGATATTCTCCGTGTCTGAGTTGCCGAGTATTCACTCGCAGTCCCTGCATTACGTTTAGGGTCTGCGAACTCAATAGATTCACCAGGGCTAAGGTGTCTAACCATGCCTGGTGCTAGTGTCATATTAGGGCGCCCTTTACTATCCCTAGGTAGCATCGCCGTTTGACGTGCTGAATTTTGAGACGTGATGAACGCGCTATAACACGCCGATACACGAGCGGCGATTAAGTCTGCGTCCATGTATTCGTCAATATCGTGGATACGACGAAGGACTAACGCCAGATGACTCATCCCTCGAAGCTGAGAGGTACGAGTTGGCTTGAATAATAAGAACGCCTGGTTAGTAGTTAACCGTAGTGCGTCGAAACTGCGTAACCCCATTGGATCGCTTTGATATACGTGATACGCAACTGGTCTCCCATATTCGTTAACCTCCACGCCGTTGATGATGTTATTCTTGCCATTTTGTAAGCTAACCGCGCCGATATTTTCTGCTTCAATCAATTGAATTGATAGTGGCAGGTAGTCACCCTGTGCGGTTTTGTTGACTAGAATTTCACCATCATACAGCATCCGTCGCAGTGCGATAGATTGTAATTCGTAAAAGTTTGACATTCCTCTGACATCCGCGTTTTCAGCTTCAGTCCATTTTGCCCATGCTTTTTCGATTTTGTTGTTAAGGTTTGTATTTAACTTACCTTTACCGCTCCTTACCTTCGCCTGTGGCTTAATCCCAACGCCAATAACGTTACGGATTAGGGCAGTTACTACTGACTCGGCTAAGTCGCTGTTCATTTCAGCTGCACGAGCTCGACCTCGAATAAGATCACGTGCACCGGTGGCCAACTGTTCGGCTGTGCCATAAGCAGGTTGCCAGTCGCTACTCAATCGATCCATTGACGCCGCATCATATTGGCGGATAGCCTCTCGTGCTGCGATACGATTAAGCGCCCTTTCAGGGCTAACCCAACCGATTACCTTATCTAAGATATTCATCGTCCACCCCATGTCACGTATGCATCACTCTGGAAGCCGTTTGCTTCCTCATGAACACGTTGCATTAACGTTTGTTCTCGTGCATATAACACAGGAAGGTCAATCGCTTTGAATCGTTTACCGCCAATCTGTAACTCGGAATATCCTTTTGTTTCGATATCCTCGATGACTTCACGGATACGGTCCAATTGTTCATTTACATCGCTCATGGTTCACCTCCTCATCTAAACCAATGGTTCGTATTACCCATTCCTACACCGTAGTCGATTTCTTCAGTGACAGGATTGGATTCTTCATATTCTTCGGGTTCCGTTAAATACTTCACCCCTGCAATATCTGCGACTGCAGCATTGTATGTACATGTATCTAGCAAGTGATTCGTAGGGTGCCCGGTAAGTGGTTTCCACTGCACCGTAACCTCACCCGTTTTCACATTGCGGATTTCTTGTTTTTCCTCCGACCGGAGATGGTCTGTATATTCCTGTGGACAATCTTTGAACAGATGGATTGTGCCAACCTCATCAGTTGGCCGTACCATCCGTGCAAATATGAAGTCCTTCCAGTAGTCCGTATTAAGGACGTACAATTTCAATCCACCAATAACACCCTTCTCAACGCTTGACATTGAGTACGGAGCCGTTAATGTCTTGTGAATAGACGAACCTTTTAACGGAATACATATTTCAGGAAATCTAGCACAGAATTGGTACACCTCATCAGTTCTGAAACCTGAATCAATGCCCGCCTTCATCACCTGTCTAGGTTCACCGTATTCTGTTGGATATTCCCGGTTGACTATGATCTCCTCTAGGTCATCCCATGTACTGGCTTGGCCATAATCAATAAGATAGGACTTCACGCCTGGCGCATAGGCCCTCACCTCCCACCAGAAGTGGTCAAGCTGTACGTCAACACTAGCGATAAGTAGCGTGGCTTTATCCGGTACTACGCCACGCTCATAGGTTGATTCCGTGAAATGTAGCGTTTGTGTGCTTTTCGTCTTAGCACTTCGCCAAGGTTCTGCTAGCCATGAGTTAATAAAGTTCATAAGCTGGTCCGGGAAGTCCTTTGATGTAAAGAACTCGTACGCAACTTTCCCAAAGGCTATCCATGGGGAGTACAAGGACGATAAGTGATAGCCAACCGAACGCACTCGACAATCGGGTACATTTTCGGTTCGCCATTCTCCGTTACGAAGCATATCCATTTTGTGCTTATCGTGTATCGCTTTCTTGCAGTGCACGCATTCATAATAGGCGGTGTCCCTGATGCGGTCCTTATTGCCTTTAGCCTCATCGGGCCATTTTATCTGTTTGAACACGAGCTTTTGATACTCACCACAGTGTGGGCACGGTACGTAGTACTCTTTCTGCGCATGAGCCTGTTTGAAAGCGGTCCAGATATTGCCATTTTCGACTGTTGGAGTTGATACCATCACGTGTTTGGCATCAACGAACGTTTTAGTACGCTCCGTTGCCAGCTTAATTGGATTGGCTTCCTTGCCGGAGAATACTGGGTACTTATCGACTTCGTCGAAGAACACATACTTGATAGCCCTTGACGCTAGACTCGATGGAGAATTAGCACCGGACAATACCATGTAGTTTCCTGTGTTGAAGTTGAGTTCTAACTTTGAACTTGCGTTTTCGTTGTACATGTTGGCCAGAGGTTCTGTGTTCGTGATCATTGGCTGAACACGCTTTTCACTGTTGAACTTTGCCAGCATATCTGTTGGATATACCATCATGACAGGCGCCTTAGATTGATGCAGTGCGAACCCTATCATGTTGAGTTCAGCTTCTGTCTTACCAATCTGTGCGCCAAAACACAGTACAATCGATTCAATCAAATCGTTGTTGAGCATATCCATAGGCTCTCTTAAGTATGGAGTTCGGTGCGTGTGCCAGGGTCCGGGTTCTGCACTAGTGCTTGGGAGTACTCTGAACTTATCGGCCCATGTGGAAACGGTGTACCGCTCCGGAGGCTTGAATGCTGCGAGCTCTTGCGCCGTCCACGTAAACGAAGTACTAGAATCGTGTGATGAATTGTAATGACATTGTTTATTCGGATTCTTTGAATTTTTAGAATTATTTTTTCTTCGCTTTCGTGTAGACGCCGTCGCGCGCGTAGCTTTCGAGGTACTCGTTGACACACTCATTCACCGTCCTCTCTACAATCACCCTTGTTTCTGCATCTGGAAATTCTTTGCTAACCGCTTTGGGTAACAGCCCAAGGGATGATTTCAATTCGTTAACGCGTCCAGCCCATTCACGAGTTACATCTTCGGCCGCAATGTACTGGCCTTCAAGAACTTCGTTCATTCGCTTTTCGCGTTTTGCTTTGGCTTCCTTGTAGTCCGCTTCAGCTTCAAGTTTTCTTTGAGCGGCGGATTTCGTTCCATCCTTATCCTTTGACATTCCAAGCCATACAAGAACTTCACGAACGTTCCACCAACCCGTGGCCACCTTCGGCATCCCTGCACGATTGTGGCGTGATATCATTTCCGGACCGAGGTCCAAGATTTGGCAGAGCACTTTTGTGGTAACAATGATCTCACCATTGTCATCGAACTTGACTTTTGGTCTTTCAACGGCCACGTTTGGACCTCCTTCCGTAAGTGTCTATTGGTAGGGTACTTTCTACTTGAAAAAATTTTTCACGTGCGGACAAACATCGCGCGGAGGCGACCATCGGCGATTTTCCGTCGAGGAAGTACCTTTTATTTCAAAAATTTTAAAAATAATTTTAATTCTATTTAGGGTATTTCTTTTCTAATTAAAGCTAACAAAAAGGACTACGCGGTTGTTCGTAGTCCTCAATGCTTCGCTTCATGTTTGGGCTACTGCCCAGGAGAGAAGTGTAAGTACATGAAAGGTATCACTATGAACTACCCTACAGTGCGTGGACACGGCGCTCGTTTCCATATCCACATCCATATGGTAACACAAAGTGCAACTATCATTTCATATCATGTTTTAGAAATTTTCAAAAAGTTTGCAAAAAGACTTGACAGCCATCTTCCTTATGCGGTAGACCTGGGGCTCGCTGTAGTGCATCGCCTCAATGACGTCCTTCATACCAAGGCCGAAGTAGTAGCGATACTCAAGGAATGTACGCTCACAATCGCTCGGCACTTGATGGATGATAGCCCATAGTTCATATCGTTCCCTGGATAGTCGCCTTGATTCCTCAAGCAGATCACGATACGCCGTCTTGAGATTTAGCTGTTGCTCCTCGGTGATAGGGTACTCACTTCGTGCTTCTTGCTCCAGGCGTTGCAAGTGTGATTCAACATCAGTTAGTCGCCTATGGCTATCCATCAGTCTTTGCAGTTTCCTTATTCCAGGATGTGCCCCCTTATTCGTACGTTTGCCCATACGTTCACATCCTATCAATACTATCCTGTGTCATATGTAATCCATCCCTTCTACAATTTTGTACAGCTCATCGACTTCATGCTCTATCATGTCCATAGTATCCATGACTTCATTCCATCGCTCATCATCACACCATGGATATGAATACGTCCCGTCATCGAACTGGCCTTTGCCGGCTTCCTTATATTCCCTTACGATTTCATTCTCCTGTACGCTAGCTTTCTCGTACTGTTCCTCCAGATAGTTGACATATCGAAGAGTAATGATGCTTAAGTCATCCAGGTAATGCCCGTGGTCGTGTAGTAGCTTTTCAAAACTAGCACTGGTATGCATAGGCTACTCCCCAGTAATCCAACTTAAGAACACGCCTGCCTTCGCTAGGTCCTGAACTTCTTTCGCCGGATCCTTACGACCTGCTCGAAGGGAATACTTTAAAGCGTTACCCTTGCACCAACCTTTGAACTCTTCTGGCGTCAATACAGCACGAATGACATCAACGCTCTCAACGGTTAGACCTGGCAAGGTGTAATGCGATGGATGATGCACCGCATCGCTCATCGTATCCGTAGACTTAACGTCAGCTACAGATACATCCGGTGTAGGTGCTTCCAATACTTCTGGCTTAGTCTCAATCTTGCCATACTGTTTAGCCTTATCTTCATCCGTCGCCACAACGACTTTAGGCTTCGCTTTAGGCTCGGTAGGTTTCACCTTAGCCGTTGCCTTTGATTCGTGTTTCAACGCTTCTCGACATTCAGGACAGTTGACAGCCGGTCGACCTTTGCCAGTTTGTTCGAACTCCTTACCACACACCTTACAGGTAGTCATCTTAGGTGATGGCTCTGGTGTAGTAGGTGGTGCTTCTGTCTTTTTACTGTCTTTTACTATCTCCGTTCTGTCTTTACCTTTAATGATACTCATGATATCGTTGAACCCTTCCTTACAGGTAGGGCACTCTTGTTCGTTACCGGTAGCCTTGAATAGACTTCCACAAGTTTTACATATTCTGCTCATGGTTGTTACCCTTCCTTCTTAGTACATCGTAAATAATATTCGCGTTCATCCATAACCATGAAATCTGTCACGCGAAACTCCCCTGGTATGCACTTGTCAACATTAACCATGCATACCTCATCGTCTCCATCAATCTTAAATGGATTATTATAAACGGGTTGCCATGGAGTTTTAGCCAATTCTCTCGATATCGTGGAATATACTTGACGCCAAGTCAGCGCAGACATTCTAGCGCCATCATGAATAAGGCCCACAACATTTACACACGCACTTGATATCGGCATAACTAGCCAACCCAAGGGTCTAAATTCGGCAGCACCCATGTATACCTGCACATACGCTAATAGTTTCTTCATAGATGTTATCCTTTCACATATTTATCAATCCGTGCCTTCAATGACTGAAGGACATATTCTTGTGCTTCGTCTTTCTTCTCAAGGGCTTCCATCATATCCTCGTCCCGTGTGCCTATGGATATAAGGTGATGGATGATTACCTTTTCATTTTGCCCTTGACGATGCAAACGCTTATTCGCTTGTTGATATAGCTCTAGGCTCCAATTAAGCCCGAACCATATCACATGATTACCGCCATCTTGTAGGTTTAGCCCATATGCGGTTGATGCGGGATGCGCTAGTAGTACGTCAATCTTGCCGGCGTTCCAATCGAACTCTTCATCGGCGCCTTTTAATTCACGTACACGCAGATCCGTTTTCGCTAGGGCCTCCTTCAACCTGGTGCAGTCATGTTTGAAGTTATAGAACACTAACGCCGGCTTACCGTGTAGCTGTTCGATAAGCTCCATGAAGGCTTCTATCTTGCAATCATGGATTTCATGAACGTTACGCTCATCATCGTATACAGCACCGTTGGCCAATTGTTGAAGCTTATTCGATAAAGCTGCCGCACTCATGGCGGTGATTTCCTCATCTGCTCCAAATACTTCAAGCACTGCATCACGTTCCATGCTTTCATAGGCTTTCTTCGCCTTAGCATCTAACACCACAGGCACCGTATCATACACAATCGGTGGTAGGTCTAAGTAATCGCTAGCCTTCATCGATATACATAATGGCGCTATCGCTGACATAATCGCATCATTGGTATTGGCCTTTGGCTTGTAGCTATATATCACATCCCGACCACGTTGGTCTGGGTCAAAGTAATGTTCCCTAAAAGCGGTGTATGTCTTACCTAATGTTTGGCCACGGTCTAATAAGTAGACCTGGGCCCATAGGTCAATCAACCCATTCGGTGATGGTGTGCCGGTTAACAGCACCATGCGGTTGATATGGTTGTACATATTCGATAAGTCCTTGAATCGTTTGGCGCGATGCGATTTAAAGGAACTCGATTCATCGACTACCACCATATCGAATGGCCATGCGTTCTTGTAGTAGCTAACCAGCCAGGATACATTCTCACGATTGATGATGTAGATATCCGCTGGTGTATTTAGCGATTGTACGCGTTTCTTTAATGGGCCTAATACGGTGGATATCCTAAGAATACCAACGCCGTCCCATTTGGCCGCTTCACGTTGCCAGGTTGCTTCTGCTACTTTCTTAGGGGCTATGATAAGCACCTTCTTAACCTGGAAGTAGTTGTATTTCAACTGATAGATGGCGGATAGGGTTATGATGGTTTTTCCTAAGCCCTTCAACCCATATCCAAAAACAGTCCTATCTTTTGTTGCTTAAGCACTCGTGAAATACAGTAATCTTGATAGGGATGTGGTTTGAATATCATACGGCATCACCTCCTCCTAATCCTTAACTGTGCATCCGTACTTCGCCTTTTGCATCTTATGTCGAATTTTACGTACATTTGTCATGATATATGACTGTACGTCGGTATCATCATGATCCTTCGCTTTTTCGTACTTACTAAGTAATTTGTACAAGCTGTACGCGGTACACATTCCATGACATCCAGGTGTACGCCGGTTACAATCCTTACACGGAACTCTCGCCATGAATACCACCTTCATTCGTTAAGTAATCCTTAACGGCCTCAGGGCCATATAGGATGTAAACGGTCTGCAGTAGGCTTAATAATTTTTTGCACTGCACATCCTGTAGATGACTGAGTCGACCTCTGGTCGTTTTAAGCTCTACGAACTGAACTGTACCATCTGGCCATATCACAATCCGATCAGGCACCCCGACATTGCCAGGCGATACAAACTTATAAGCCTTACCGCCCAACTCTCTAACACCCCGAACCAATTTCTGTTCGACAAGTTTTTCAAGCATATAGCACACCTCCGATTTTTCCATTCTCATTTAGAGGGGCAACAAAAACGACATGGTTTTACACACATATGTGTATATACTCCATTTAACCCCTATTAACCCCTTAAACGTACTTAAATTTATATATTTTTACTATAT
>ENA-OWLR01000314-OWLR01000314.1-metagenome-genome-assembly--contig:-NODE-314-length-15090-cov-7.253675_pt1 | contig 15090 bp, 28 predicted proteins | sample MGYA00245352_ERZ651110 | MGnify/ENA primary metagenome ERZ651110 (study PRJEB26857, sample SAMEA4031765) | metagenome | biome: human; feature: oral; material: saliva | place: Philippines | collected 2014... | reverse complement strand
AAGGGTACGCCGATGGCTTCAAGTAAAACAATACACGGAAGCCTTCCTGTTTTCTACGAAAAAAGGTATTCCAAATATTCTTTTACTTGAACCCTTGGATTATCCTTACTGTTAACCGCTCTTGATACCTGCAAGTAAAAAGGCTATACGGCGATAAGACGTACCGATGTAATTAAAAAAAACTCGGATAGACGGAAATGGAAAATATAGTAGTAAGGCTACCGGCTCCAGAAACCCGATATAATAAATAAGTCAAACAACAAATTTTATAAGTTATGATGATAGTTAGAATAATGTTGACTGCCATTTTTGTTATTTCTATGGTAGTGGCTACACGTCAAGGAGTGGAACTCTTTAAAATAACATTGAAACAGATGAAGTTAAACAACTTAAAGAAGAACTATGAATAAGAGAAATATAATAAAGTCTATTAATGAGACTCTAATGGAGCTACCGAGAAGAACTTATTTCTGGAATAGAAAACTTCCACAGCTTAAGACCATTGATGAAATTACTTCAAAAGAAATCTTAATTGAAGTTTATGGTTTAAAATACCCTGTGACTCGGAAAAAAGGAATCTTCTATGAAGTGTTTTTTGGATACTCTCCTTGGGTTCTGCAAAAAGGTTATGAGCATATCTCTACTGAGGATTTAAATAGGCTTCTTTCACAAATCAAATAAAAAAAGTAATTATAGAATTATGGAAATAGTTAGAAAAATATTCAGAGTAGTAGTCATTACAGATGACGAAGTTTCATGGATTAGTAGCAAATTCTTTGCAACAGAGGCACAGGCGGTAGAGGATATATGGTCCCGTGCTGCTGACGATGAGAAATATCATTCGTACAGAATAGAAAAGTGTTCATTACGTCCTGGCAATTATTTCGAGATAAATGAAGCCACAACACCAACATTTATTAAAGTTCATATGATAGCGAATGTAATTGATGATAAATCTGGCAAAAGTGCTACATATGGGATTGCAGAATACGAATTAATATAAAAATAAAAGGGCTACTCTTTGTAGCCCACAAAAATATAATACAATGAATTTATTCTCAGAAAATGTGGATTTCTATCCAACGCCGGACGATGTTATTAACACAATGATGCTGGGGGAGGATATATTGGGGAAAACTGTGTTAGAACCATCGGCAGGGAGCGGAAATATCGTTAGGTGGCTAAAAAGAAATGGCGCAAGAAATGTAATAGCATGCGAAAGAGATAAGCACTTACAAATGTTATTAGTAAAAGAATGTAATATTATAGCTGATGATTTCCTGTCTGTAACGCCAGAACAGATAAGTCACGTGGACTATATTGTCATGAATCCTCCGTTCAGTGACGGAGTAAGACATATCAAACATGCTTTCTCCATTGCTCCAGCAGGATGTACTATAATAACCCTGTGTAATACCTCTAATATATATAACAGGTATTCTACAGAGAGAAAGGAACTATATGAGCTGGTGGAGTTATATGGCTGCTGTGAGAACCTTGGTCCAGTATTCAGCTGCTCAGAACGGAAAACGGATGTGGATATTTCTCTTATCAAACTATATAAGGGGGGAGAGGGCGAAGATGAATTTAAAGGATATATATTCTCCAAAGAAGAAGACGAACTTAATAACAACGGATCAGAGGGCTTGATTCAGTACAATGTAGTTCGTGATATGGTTAGCCGATATACTTCAGCTGTTAAGCTCTTTGATGAGACAATGGCTGCCACGATAAAAATAAATGAAGTTGCAAAGTTCTCAGAAGAGATATTTGACTATCTCCCTATCAGATTCACAGCAGTTGACATAAATGGGAAATGTATCAATATTACTCGACAGCAATACAAGAAACAGTTACAGAAATATTACTGGAGGATTATATTCAATAAACTGAATATGGAGAAATATGCTACACAGAAATTACGTGAACAAATAAATAAGTTCGTGGAACAGCAAATAAACGTGCCTTTCACTATGCATAATATATACCAGGTTCTTAATATGGTAATGCAGACAACAGGACAGAGAATGAACAAAGCCATCGAAGAAGCCTTTGATACAATATGTTCTTTCTCTGCAGATAACTCAACAGCTGGAGAGAAATGGAAGACCAATGCTAACTATATGGTGAACAAGAAATTTATAGTGCCTTATATGACAAGCTATGATTCTCGCTATCCTACAGATTATATACGGCTATCTTATTCATGCTATGAGCAGCAGATAGAAGATGTTGTTAAAGCCTTATGTTATATAACTGGGACTGATTACGAAAAGCAAATGAGTCTAAACAGTTTCATTGATGACACAAGGAAAAATTGGGGAAAATGGTATAAATGGGGCTTCTTCCGTATAAAAGCTTTCAAAAAAGGAACAATGCACTTTGAGTTCTTAGATGAAAATATATGGATGAAATTTAATCAGGAAGTAGCAAAACAGAGAGGATGGGTGCTGCCTAAGAGAAAATAGAATACTCTTTTTATTTACCTCCTGTCATCATGATGGGAGGTCTTTTGAATCTTATTATATAGAGACTGTATATTTTATAGATATAATAATAATCTTAAATAATAAGTATATACGATATTTACATCATTTCTTATACAAGTAGTTAAGAATAATTAACATAACTATATCACAAATAAGTATGATTCTTCTTTGTTATTCCAAAAATTATAACTATCTTTGTAGCAGATAAATTAATAATAACTTTGAACAGGGCGGCAACCTATAAGCGGCAACAAAACAATGAAGACAAATCTACAGGCAATTACAAACCAGAGCAGCTCTGAGGTAATTAAAATCTTGGAAACAAACAACTTCTATTATGAAGTCAAGGTAAATACAGATGGTACTTTGTTGATTACTTATGTAGGAGAAAGTAAATCTATTGATAATGCTGGACTTCTTATTCATAGCATGGGAGGCATAGACCAGGTTCTCGCAAGATGTAAGGATTACATGCTGGAAGAATGGGAAACAAAGTTGAAGACAGAACAGGAGAAACTCAAAGCTGATAGAAAAGCTGCACGAGAAAACCTGCTCAACAGACACTTTAAATACCAAGCGCAGCATGAAGCAGATTATAAAGCATTGCTGGAAAAGAATGAAGTCATAGAAACGACGGTAGAAAATATCGGCATTGTATTAAGATACTTGAATGATTGTAACTGGGGAAGCTGGGAACTGCCTAAAATGACAATCGGTTATTCATGTTCTCAATACGACTGTGATGGAAAACAAGCAACAACAATGATATTGGATACCCCTATTGATATGTATGGGAAAAAAGTCAATAAATTACAAGTGGGTGCACCAAGAGGTCATCTGACAAATTATCACAGAGTTTGGTAAATTAAAGTATCTTCTAACCACAGTGGTAAGAGTTTACTCTTACCACTATAAAACAATCTTTTAAGCCCTCGCTAACACGGTTAAAGTATATATATGAAAAATATTTCTTTTATTAAGAATTCCCTAAATGGTTATAGAGAAATTAAGTCCTATAGAGGACTGAATCTCAAAATAAATATCCTGGATGAAAGATCCAAGGATGCTGATATAATAGAAATCTCCAGAGAGTTAGGAAGAGTATATCTTACAAAAGAAAATGATATGTGGACTTCTTCTATCTGGGATACAGGAAAAGGATTTGCACGTTATATATTAAAAAAGAATCGTGTGAATTATTCTCTGGAGGTAGAATTCTTATCGAGAGAGAAAGCTGCATCAATAATTGATGCTGAAGCTCATAAAATAAAAGCTGAAGCAGAGAGCGTGATTTCCTGGTGCGATCCGAAAGACGAAAATGAAAAAAGTGGACGTTATTGGATCAACGCATATCATGGAGCAGGTGTTTATCGCCTTATTGTCCTTGACGGGAAAATTAAAGGTGCCATATATGGTGGATTTCATGACTGTAACAGATCACTGAATACTGTAGTAGCTGGTGATCTGGCTTTCAAGAGAGCAATAGAAGAAATAATAAAGGAAAAGCTTGGAACTGATAAATTCCAGCTGCTGAAAGCTGACGGTAGTGGCACTTCTTTCTTCCTGAGAAACCCTGACGATAAGAAATTCCTTAAAACAAAAGAATATGAGGTGCCGTCGGCGCAAGGCGGAATGCACCTGAATATTGAAATAGTATAATATGGATGTTGAAGATTACAGTTCATGCTGGTTCTGTGATAATATCGTGAACCATCCCGAACAAATAGGACTCCTACATCTTGATTTTCCAAGATGTTTTGTCCTTATTCCAAACTCGTACGAATTCAATATGGGTTCATATGAAGACTTCGAAAATGAATTCTGTAAGATACACTGGCTGGATCCTTCTGAAAAAACCTCCCAGGAAGAGAAGAAAAAAGTGCTTCTCAGACTATGGAACTTTCTTGTAATGCAGGAAAGAGTAGAGGAGGATCTTGAATGTGATAGAGAAATTGACGAAAAACTATATGGTGATATTTTATAATGGATAAATATGCTGAAAGAAAAAATATCGGAAAGCTGATATGTCAAGCGAGAGAAGAAAAAAATATCTCCTTGGAACAACTGTCAGAAATAACGGGGCTGTCAAGCATACATTTAAGGAGGATCGAAGAAGGAAGACTTAATATAGGAATAGATATGCTTTCGCAGATATTAAATGGCCTTGATGTTAAAATCACTTTAATATGAAGAAATGTATAACACCCGACCAGGAAAAGAAGGTCATTCAGCTTTATAAGTCTGAAAAATATACGATCAAACAGATAAGACAAATGACAGATGTCCTTTCTGAACAGACAATATATCGTATTCTAAATGAACATCATATACCTAAGAGAAGACTGAGAATAGTAACAAAGAAAATCAGTATCTCTCTGGACGAGGAGACAGAAAATATTATAAAGCTGATAAATCCAAAGAATGTATCCGTATTTGTATGTGATGCTATAAAGAGAACTATTAATACAAACTTAGATAAATAAAGGAAAGGGTAAGACTATGTTAGAAACATTATTCGCAGCTTATGTTGGTTACAAGACTGTAGATGCACTCCTCACGGGAGGTAAAAAGAAAAAGGGAAAGAGACGTAAAAGCTCAGATTACCGGGATGCACCATCTTGGTTCCACGATCATGGAAAGGATCTCTGATATTATAGGTTCTTACATCCCATTGAACAGTAACATACAAAATACTTGTAAGGTTCGTAAACTGTTATAAAACAAATACGCTCATGGATAAAAGAAAATTCTTGGATATACTGGAAGAACATAACAGACTGGGATTCCAGAAACAGATAGACTATAACAAGTATTATCTATATTCCATTGTAACGCATTCAACTGCTATTGAAGGATCAACGATGACAGAAGTTGATAATCAGCTGCTCTTCGATGAAGGCCTTACAGCTAAAGGAAAAAACATCATAGAGCAGAATATGAACCTTGACTTAAAAGCAGCTTACGAGAGAAGTATGGAACTCGCTGAAGGACATACTCCATTCTCTATTGGAATACTTAAACATTTGGCTTCTCTGGTCATGAGAAGAACGGGTGGAGAAGTTAATGGGCTGGCAGGTTCATTTGATTCTTCAAGAGGAGATTTACGTCTTGTAAATGTAACAGCTGGGGCTGGAGGTAAAACATATATGAATTTCCAGAAAGTACCTCATAAGTTGGAAGATTTCTGCAGGGAAGTCAATGAAAAAAGAAAAGAGCTGTTGGAAGATCCTGATATATACGAACAGTATAAGTTGAGTTTCATTGCTCACTTAAAACTCGTTACGATACATCCATGGGTAGATGGAAATGGAAGAATGTCGAGATTAATCATGAATCATCTTCAACATGAATTCGGATTGGTCCCAAGTAAAGTATTAAAAGAAAATAAAGGTGATTATATAGAAGCATTAAAAAAATCGCAAGAGAAAGAAAGCGAGGTTCCTTTCCTGAACTTTATGTTTGAGGAACATGCAAGGAATCTTCAGAAAGAAATTGAAAACTATAAACTTTCTATGGGAAATGATGAAGTGATACAATCACAACGACATTGTCGTAGATAGAATATATAGATAAAAAGGATTTACTTTTAAACTAAATGTCCTGAAACAAATAAAATAACTAAACGATAATAATTATGAAAAAGATTTTTTTAGCCATGTTGCTTATAGCTATGGCAAGTTGTTTAAAAGCACAAAATAGGACTGCAGTAAATAGAAGTTCTACGGATATGGTTTATTATTACAGTAACTTTAATGTTGTAAGGATGAAAGATACAGCTAAAAATAAAGATGTATTTGTACCTTCCATAAGTAATAATAAGACAGATAAAATGGAACTATGTAAAGATTCAAATGGGGAAATAGTCTGTTTTGACCTTGCCTCTAACGCTATAAACTGGATAACTAATCAAGGATGGGAATTATGGATGCATGATGATCATTACAATATAATTCAACGATGGTTTATTAGAAAGAAGGTTACAAGACAGGAATTAGAAAGACTCATAGCAGAAGATTTAGAAACATCATCAAGTGTAGAATACATACCTTCTGCAGTAGACGAGTTAAAAGCATTGATGAAATAAAATCACTATATAAAAGGAACTTCTATAAAGGAGTTCCTTTTTTATTTATTAAGAATTTCTATATCATTATCTCCAAAGATAAGACGCATTACTTGATCCCGCTTATCTTTTTTTAATTTTATCTGTAGGGAAACTTCTGGTGAGTCTGTGAAAGATTCTTTTTCAGGTACATATTTTTCAGGATACGTGATAATATCTATTTCTCTCATTGCAAGAGAAGTTGCAAGATTTGAAAGTTGAGTTAAACTTAATTGTACACTACCATTTAATACTTTGCTAAATTGAGAAGGCGATATATTAATATAGGCTGCCATAGCAACCTGTGTTAAGTTCCTATCATTCATTATCTTACGAATGTTTTTTAATATCTTCTCTGTAAACATATAATGTTCTCTTTTTAACATCTAAAGTTATCCATTGAAAATCAATTAGTTATACTATATTTTGAAATTTTATTTCAAAAAAAGACATTTTTAGTTTCATAATATGAAATATTATTTCTATCTTTGCAGCATAATAATAAGTATTAAATATTAATTATGGGAATAAAGATTAGTGGACCATTAAGGAAAATGGAGGTTGGAGATACAATAGCCTTCCCAATGGAGAAGATTCTATCTGTAAGAAGTGCTGCATCTGGTATCAGTCTGTCTTTGGATCGTAAATATATGGTCCGATCTGATAGAGATACGAGAACAGTAGTTGTAACCAGAGAAAAATAAACAGCCTATGTTAACGCGAAGAGACGCAAGAATGATTGCCAGTGAAGTAAGTGCATTGGTTCCTGGATCAAATATGAACCCAAATGAGGTTTATCTTACAATAGAGGAAGCAGCGGAATATCTTCATATGAAGAAACAGACACTCTATAATAAAGGAAATAAACTCCCAAGATGCAAAATAGGAAAACGTATTCTTTATAAAAAGAGTGATCTTCAAAGACTGCTCGAAAGATAGCTGCTATATATCTGTTAACATGACTAAAGTTATTTATAATATCTATATCAGTGAGGATTGTCCTGAGTGGTTGTTGCCCATGGGAGAAGAAATTAAAAAAATGACGGGATTCTCTTTTGGTGAACAGGATGAATTGGAAGCATTTATAAAGAAATGCAGAAAATTCCTAAGGAAAAATCAGATTGATAAAAAGATATTTCTGACAGTAACAGGAGAGGGAGAAAAGGGATATATAACTATACACAGCCTAAATAAATGGAATAATGATATGATACGAATATGCTATCTGAATGTTCAAGGGAAAATATTATTCTCAGATAGAGGATTCCATATCTATCAGCATCGATTCCTACCAGTAGACTAAATAAAACAAAAGACAATGAAAGAGGCGGAGAAAATACTTGAAAGGACAAATGGAGGATTGGAAGTATTCGAATACTTCTTCGGAGAAAATGCTACTAAGAAGCTATTTTTAAATCCTTTTCGAGGAGACACAAGTCCCTCATGTCATCTATACCTTCACAGAGAACAAGGAGGCGATAGATATTATCTGAAAGACTTTGGATCTTCAGAATGGTCTGGCGACTGTTTTTCAGTTGCAGGAAAGATCCTTAATCTCAACCCGAAAACATCTTTTGTGGAAATTCTCCACAAAATAGATTCAGAACTTAATTTACAGGTGTTCTCTGACACGGAAAATGCAACTCCATTAAAACAATGGAAGGCCACAAAGACTACACCGGCTTGCAAAAATGCGGTAATCTCTTTCCGTCCGACATTCAAGGACTTTACTGAAAAAGAAAAAGAATACTGGCAACAATATGGAATTACAAGAGAAATCCTAAATAAATACAACGTACGGAGTATTCATAATTGCATCTTTAATAAGCAGGATGGTAATTCCTTTAGAATTTACGGAAGTAAGGAGAAACCAGCGTTTTCCTACCTGTTCAATGACGGACTGGGCATAAAGGTTTATATGCCTAAGTCTCCAGTTCGCTTCCTATATGCAGGTAAGTTGCCTAAACCTTATTTATTCGGATGGGAACAATTACCACAAAGAGGTGAACAGGTATTCATTACAGGTGGAGAAAAAGATGTGCTTTCTCTGGCATCACATGGTTTCCATGCTATTAGTCTTAACAGCGAGACGGCTCATGTCTCTGAAGAAGTTCTAGAAGAACTCTCTAGACGATTCAGGCGGATTATCTTTCTTTACGATTCAGACGAAACTGGAAAGAAAGAGTCGGAACTACGAGTACAAGAACACAAAGAAAAGTATCCAGTAGAAAGAATCATTCTTCCTCTAACAGGAACGAAAAGCGACAAAGATATAAGTGATTATTTCAGAAATGGAAATCAAGGAGAGACTTTTAAAAGACTCTTTTCTTGACTATACCAAGATCCAATCACTCACATAACTAATAATTTAGAATTTGACTTTATAATAACAAAGGAACATTGTAAGAAGATTCTTCCATGATTGAATATTAATCTGACACTTTAATATTTCTTTCATTCAATGTCCTATAAAAATCGTGGGGATGAGAAATTTAGAAAAAAGACGGTTATCCATGATGAGAAACATACGGGATGTAAAAGTTTCGCAGAATCAGTTGGTAAACCAACAGGTAATAAAACATACCTTGTTGGAAGAGGGTGTTGACAGTCAGGATATTGAACTTCCTATTAACATCATTGAATTTCAAAGTCTTAATAGAAAGTACAGAGGAATCGGAATTATGAATTCAAAAGGTGGATATGAATTCTATAATAGGAGCATAATGGACTATCCTGTCTGTGTAGGAAAAAAAGGACTGACAATAATTCCTGGAACTGGAGAAAAAAAAGAAATAGCATGCTGCTTCCATGATTCCTTGGATTATATGGCTTGGTTTTCTTATATGCAGAGTCAGAATAACAATAGCAGTAAGATGATGGACTGCTATATCATGGGAGACTTCTCTGCTTTCTCTGATCTGATGAAAGTCGCTGATAAATACGATAAGGTGCTATGCTATTTCCATAACACTCAATGTGGAGAAGTCATGTTAAGTACACTAAAAGAAAAGGCAAAAAGAGCAACTGTCGTAGACAGGAGCTGCCTCTATAAAAGCTTTGAGTGTATGCGTTATTATTGGATGGATTTACTTACAAGAAAATAAAATGGATTTAGTCTGGATCATTATACTTGTTGCAATACTCTACGGACTCGTAGCGAGTATATTGTATGAGATTAACCATACAAAAGATAATAATGATATAAGATATTAACCTAAAATAGAAAGTTATGATAATAGTTAGAATCGTCTTGGCAGTTATGTTTATTGCTTCTTTAGGAATTGTTATCCAACAAGGCAAGGAACTCTTTAAAATAACTAAGGAGCACCGAGATAAAGAAATTATGTAAAAACTAATATAAGTAAAGATGAATATATCAGAATTAATTCCTCAAATTGCAATAATAGTTATTGCAGGATCTATCTACTTCTCTATCAAAACGATTGTTGCATGGATGAAGAGATTAGAACGAGAATTCAATGTTATCTATGATAAACTTGATTTAGTCCAGAAACTAATTGAAGATAAGACAGAAAAATGGGCGGAACTGGAAGCTGCAATGGACGAAATTAACAAAGAAACAAAGAGTAATAAAGCAAATTCTATTGTATCAGACGTTGAGAAATCTTCGACAGAAAATAGTAATGCTTAAGATTAAGTTGCAGCCTTATACAATGAATATAATTTTCATATACAATCAATACTTCAATAAGATGGAAAAATATTATTAAGCTTTGTGAGCACTTTTGGAAGTGTGACTACTCAAGATATAATAGACTCGGTTTCTATTATTCTAATTGGCTTATCATTATTGATTATCCTCTATCGTATTCAAAAGTGGATTATTAAAGTCAATGAGAATACGTCGTACTTAAAAGAAGTTTTGCAAACTTATAAACAACTACAAGAAGAGAAAGAAACAAAGATAACAGCACGACGGACTGAGGGTAAATTTGATGACGAGTTTAGTGATAAGGAACTAAAATACATCAAAAAGTCAATGATAGAAAAAATTGGCAGCGAGTCTAACAAAGAAGCTGATGACATGGCTTTTGATATAATCAATGTATGCCAAGAACTGTTAGGAGAACCACAGTTTGAGTCTGTAGACGAAATTGTTAGTTTTAACTTCTGAAATTAGTAATAACGAGAGGATAAGAGTATGCCAATTAAACCAGAAAACAAAGCACGATATCCAAAGAATTGGAAACAAATCAGAATTTCAATTCTTGAACGTGCGAATAATTGTTGTGAGTTCTGTGGAGTTGAGAACCATACATATCGGACGAATGAATTTACTGGGAAGTTAGCATATATTGTTCTGACAATAGCACATCTTGATCATACTCCAGAACATTGCGATCCCGATAATCTGCGTGCCTTGTGTCAACGATGTCACAATCGTTATGATGCAGAACATCGGAAAGAAACGAGATTAAGTAACAGTATTAAGAAAAAGACAAATGAATAATATTAAACTTTTATACATAGACTTGTTTTGTGGAGCAGGAGGAACTACTACTGGTGTTGAACAAGCAGAGTTTGATGGGCAGGCGTGTGCAAAAGTTATTGCGTGTGTAAACCATGACGTAAATGCCATTGCATCACACCAAGCTAACCATCCTCATACATTACATTTTACGGAGGATATCCGCACTTTGAATCTTTCTAATCTTATTACACATTTAAGAAAAATGAAGGCAGAGTATCCAGCAGCCTTAGTAGTTCTATGGGCTTCGCTTGAATGCACTAATTTTAGTAAGGCAAAAGGTGGACTGCCACGTGATGCAGATAGTAGAACACTTGCAGATCATCTTTTTCGCTACATAGAAGAGATAGATCCAGATTACATTCAAATAGAGAATGTAGAAGAGTTTATGAGCTGGGGTGATATGGATGAAAAGGGACATCCAATATCAAAGCTAAAGGGTAGAAGTTATATCCGATGGACGAATAAGGTTATGTCTTATGGATATAACTATGACTGGAGATTATTAAACTCTGCTGATTATGGAGCGTACACATCAAGAAAGAGATTTTTCGGACAATTTGCCAAGAAGGGACTTCCTATAGCATTTCCTATTCCAACATATTCAAAAAAAGGAGATAGTGGAATGTTCCAGATATATAAGAAGTGGAAACCTGTTCGAGAGGTTCTTGACATGAAAGAGAAGGGACAAAGTATCTTCAATAGAAAGAAGCCTTTATGTGAAAAAACTTTGAAGAGGATATATGCTGGGTTAATAAAATTTGTAGCAGGAGGAAAAGAGGCTTTCCTTATAAAATACAATTCAATGAACCAAACAGGAAAATATACAGCTCCTAGCATTGATGAACCATGTCCTACTGTAGCTTGCCAAAATCGTTTAGGACTGGCAAATATAAGTTTTATGTCTAAAGCTTTCAGCGGTGAACCATATTCAAAGAACCAATCTATTGATGTACCTGCAGGAACTATAACAACAAAGGATCATCATTATTTTATAACAGCGTATTATGGAAATGGGAATAATCATTCTATAGCAGCTCCTTGCCCTACAATAACAACAAAAGACCGTCTTGGATTAATAAATAGTTGTTTCATAGCCAATGAGTATTCCGGCGGTGGACAGCTGTCAAGTATTGATGCGCCATGTCCTGCCATACTAACGACACCCAAACAAAAAGTTGTGGATTGCTTTCTTATGAATCCTCAGTTCAATTCAGCTGGTGGAAACATTAATAATCCGTGCTTCACTCTGATTGCTCGTATGGATAAAATGCCTCCATATATAGTTAACACAGAAAAAGGATTAGGAATAAGAATGTTTGATACTGATAGCGAAATGACCCTTAAAATTAAGGAGTTTATGGCTATGTATGGCATAATAGACATTAAGATGCGAATGCTGAACATAAGCGAGTTAAAACGTATTATGGGATTTCCAAAGGGATATATCCTGGTCGGAACACAAGCTGAACAAAAAAAATATATAGGCAATGCTGTTGAAGTCAATATGAGTAAAGTTCTTTGTGAAGCTATCTGTAATAGATTAATGCAAAAGTCTATTGCTATTTAACAAAGAAGCAATTATAAAGATTAAAGTTGGAATGAATAAGATAAAACAAAATGAATCCTTTAAAAAGGGATTTTATATGGCAAAAGAAGAGATTATAGACCTTATTTACGATCTTCAAGATGAATTATGGGGTGACAGAAAGGGATACAACTCTGAAATGAGAGCGCAGATGGAGTTTTGCAAGGAACTTCGAAAAAGACTATTTAATCTCTCACTAGACTAGGGATACTTGCTCTTGTCAAAAAATAATGCATGAAGATTATCGTAATAACAAACTATTAATATGGCACATAAAGAACTGTTTAAGAAAGCCCTGGCAGAATATATACCTCATGGTAAGGATATGATTCGTGAATTGAAATATAGCTTTTACTTAATATCTAAGGATGTAGTAATATAAAAACAATATTAAAATCATAAGATCATGGCTAAAGTTGAAATAACAGAATGGAGTGAGTTGGCTATAGTTGAAAAACTGTTGTGTGATTATACTCAGAAAACATCTGAAAGGAAAGATCCCAGAGTTCCTACTGCAAAAAAGCTATTGGAAAGAGTTAGAGCCGCCTTATCGGAAGCTACGAAGGAACTCTAAAGTGGCTCTATTATAATAGGTTGTAATAATAATTAAATTATACATTATGGTTGCAATAAAAAAAAGAGAGGCTGTCATAGAAAAAATAAAAAAACTCATGGAGCTTCAGCTATCCGCAGAAAGGGTGGGGCAGAAAGGAGAAGCTTATGCTGCTGCTACTATAATACATAAACTGTTGACCCAGTATAACCTTTCCCTTTGTGATATTGATAAAGATGATCACGATAGCAACGACGGGGATATAATACAGTCAGAAAAATATGATTCCGAAGATGAATATGGAAAGTGGAGACGAATGCTTTTATTATGGCTTGCAAAAGAAAATTACTGTAAGTTGTTTGAAACAGGTAAAGAATATAGTCTTATGTTTGTCGTTGGGGAGAGAAACAACGTCTTTGCGGTAATACAACTGTATAACAGACTCTCTAAGATCTTCCTTGATAAGTCTAAGGAATATCTCATAAAAGAATATGAAGAAAAACCTGACATGACACTGGAAGATCAAAACAACTACATCGGCTCTTATCTTTACGGTTGTGCAAACGGACTGAAAGAATATATGATAAGCCTTGAAAAGAGCGTCGATGAAAAGTTTCTTGCTATTCGGTGGAGAACGAAAATTGATGACTATATAAAAAAGAATAAGAAAAGGCCGGAAAATCCCTATTATATCTCACTAGATGTAAAGGATAAAAAGGCATTTGCCAAGGGAATGATTGACGGGAGAAATACAAGATTACACGAAGAAATACAATAGGAAATGAGCATATTTAAAGCTGCTAATTCGGACTTAAATAATTCTACAGAAATTTGGAAGCAATGTTCTGTAGAAGAAATGAAGGAAAGAATATCAAAGGAGTATCGTTTGCCCTATAAGGCAATTAGGGAACTAACTGTTCCTATAATAGCAACTAACACCCTTGAAGATGTTAGAAGGGTTGCAAAAGAAATAGAGAAGATGTATAATATCGCATGCTTTCAATTCTCTATCGACAGAAAGGAAAACCAGGCGCATCTTCTTTTCAATTTCATGAACACAGAAAACGGACTGACATATTATTTTAATTCCAGTGATCAAAAGCTAATGTGTGCAATGGCTAAGATTATACTCGGACATTCTGATGATAAAGAAATAGGGAAGAGATATTATCTTCTAAACTATTATAAAAAAGACCAGAACGTTTTTAAAAAACTGCAGGAAGCATTACAACATAGGTCTTTTTCACAAAAGAGTTTCCGGATACTCAAAGATGCCTTAGACTACATTGAAAATGTCTGTGAAGGAAATGCTAAGTAAAGAATAAAGGGAGTATATGATGAATTTACAAAACTTAAAGTCGTGGAGGTGGTATCATAACAGTTACATGGTACACCTATGGGTGAATCTTCTCGTCTCTGCCAACAATGAAGATGGATGGTGTGGTATGATTGAAGTTAAAAGAGGACAATTAATGACCTCTTTGTCAAAATTGTCTGCTGATACAGGATTATCAGTAAGGAAAATAAGGACGTGTCTAAGTAACCTTGAAAAAAGTGGAGAAATAACGGAGAAAACAACCAACCACTATCGGATCATTACAATCAATAATTACAGTTCCTATCAAGAAGAAATGAATTGTCAGGGAGTCAACTGTAAAGAAAGACAAACAAGCGACAAGCAAAAAGATATCGTAAGGAGCTATAATACAATGGGTTACGAAAATAATACCTATGAAGAAAGTAGTGAGTTGACAAACGAACGACAAAGTAATGACAAGGAGGTGACAAACATAAGTTCCTATTCATCAGAGATTTACACAAAAGATAGATCTGATAGTGACAAACAAATGACAAGGGAATTAGAAGAGG